>Ga0210400_10000043_pt1 | contig 207628 bp, 205 predicted proteins | sample IncBWH26MmetaG_FD_155456 | JGI IMG/M metagenome (GOLD analysis project Ga0210400, IMG submission 155456) | Forest soil microbial communities from Barre Woods Harvard Forest LTER site, Petersham, Massachusetts, United States - Inc-BW-H-26-M | ecosystem: Environmental > Terrestrial > Soil >... | reverse complement strand
GGCGACCTGGGACGCGAGATCAAGATCAGCCGGCTGGCGCGGGGGCTGCCGATGGGGGGAGAGCTGGAGTACGCCGACGAGCTCACCATCGCCCGAGCGCTGAGCGGTCGCCGGCCGTTCTGAGGCGCGGGTAGCCGATCTCAGGTCGAGATCGGCAAGCCGGTTGTTTACCAACCCTTAGAGGTATACAATCAGAGGTCGCCTCACCGCCTTCGGGCCGTCCGAGGCTGCAATCACCGTCAGTCCCGTTCGCCTTAAGGTGTCCGGAGCCGTCGGGGCACCTTAATAATTGAAGAGTGAAGAGACTGATCCGCTAGGTAGCGGACCTCTCCTGGTGCCACCTGCTCCAGGGGAGAGAACTAACAAACCAAGATCCGATGTCCGCGGTGGGCTGAGGATCTGTGCCAGAACCGTCTAAAGACATAAAACCGTGGGCGTCAGCCGACGGCGTAAAGAGTCTTATTCGGAGAGTTTGATCCTGGCTCAGGATTAACGCTGGCGGCGTGCCTGACACATGCAAGTCGAACGAGCGAAGGACTTCGGTCCCTAGCGAGTGGCGGACGGGTGAGTAACACGTGAGGAACCTACCTTCAAGTGGGGAATAACTGCCAGAAATGGCAGCTAATACCGCATGTGGTTGTCTGATGGCATCTTCGGACAACTAAAGATTTATCGCTTGGAGACGGCCTCGCGGCCTATTAGCTAGTTGGTGGGGTAATGGCCTACCAAGGCGATGATGGGTAGCTGGTCTGAGAGGACGATCAGCCACACTGGGACTGAGACACGGCCCAGACTCCTACGGGAGGCAGCAGTGAGGAATTTTCCGCAATGGGCGCAAGCCTGACGGAGCAACGCCGCGTGTGTGATGAAGTCCTTCGGGATGTAAAGCACTGTCCGAGGGGATGAATAAATGACAGTACCCTCGAAGAAAGCCCCGGCTAACTACGTGCCAGCAGCCGCGGTAATACGTAGGGGGCAAGCGTTATCCGGATTTACTGGGCGTAAAGAGCGTGTAGGTGGTTGCGTAAGTTGGTTGTGAAATCTCCCGGCTCAACCGGGAAACTGCAATCAATACTGCGCGGCTAGAGTGGCAGAGAGGAAAGTGGAATTCCCGGTGTAGTAGTGAAATGCGTAGATATCGGGAGGAACACCAGCGGCGAAGGCGACTTTCTGGCTGCCAACTGACACTGAGACGCGAAAGCTAGGGGAGCGAACGGGATTAGATACCCCGGTAGTCCTAGCCCTAAACGATGCACGCTAGGTGTTGGTCGTATTGACGCGATCAGTGCCGAAGCTAACGCATTAAGCGTGCCGCCTGGGGAGTACGGTCGCAAGATTAAAACTCAAAGGAATTGACGGGGGCCCGCACAAGCAGCGGAGCATGTGGTTTAATTCGATGCAACGCGAAGAACCTTACCCAGATTTGACATGCTTGTGAAAGCCTGTTGAAAAATAGGTCCTGTCTTCGGACACACTTGCACAGGTGGTGCATGGCTGTCGTCAGCTCGTGCCGTGAGGTGTTGGGTTAAGTCCCGCAACGAGCGCAACCCTCGTCCTTAGTTGAATTTCTAGGGAGACTGCCGGGAGAAACCTGGAGGAAGGTGGGGATGACGTCAAGTCATCATGCCCTTTATGTCTGGGGCTACACACATGCTACAATGGCCGGCACAACGGGTTGCCACTTCGCGAGAAGGAGCTAATCCCTTAAATCCGGCCTCAGTTCGGATTGCAGGCTGCAACTCGCCTGCATGAAGTCGGAGTTGCTAGTAAACGCAGGTCAGCATACTGCGTTGAATATGTTCCCGGGCCTTGTACACACCGCCCGTCACACCACCCGAGTCTGGTGCACCCGAAGTCGCTGGCCGAACCCTTTACTGGGACGGAGGTGCCGAAGGTGTGCCCGGTAAGGGGGGTGAAGTCGTAACAAGGTAGCCGTACCGGAAGGTGCGGCTGGATCACCTCCTTTAAGGAGTCTTGACCAGCAATTAATTTCTGTGCATTTCGATGCGTGGAAATTCGCTGGAAAGGATTTCGTCAACTCAGGTCAGATGCAACCTGGTTGTGGAGTGGCCAAGAGTAGCGAGACGCAAAGCGCGCGACGCGAAGAGTAACCATGAAGCACCCAGGATCTCCGGTTCGCCGGAGGAGGCTGGCTGGTGGCAGTGGAATCCTGCACAACAATTTGTCTGGCTGGTCCTTGAGGACCCGCAAGGGAGCTGCGTACCGTGGTGCGCGGCGTCAGTCTCTTCACTTTTCAGTACTTAAGGTGTTTGGCCGTGCAGCCATTGACACCCGGCTTCCCGCCGATCTGGTGGGTAATGGCGCCGTGCGATATCCTTCCGGGGATCTCGGCCCAGGGACAGCGGTTCCTGGAGGCGAGGCAGGGGCCTTTAGCTCAGGTGGTCAGAGCGCACGGCTGATAACCGTGAGGTCTGTGGTTCGAGTCCACAAAGGCCCACCACTCCTCCGGCGCCGCGCCATCACCAACTTGGGGATGTAGCTCAGCTGGGAGAGCACCGCCTTTGCAAGGCGGGGGTCAGGGGTTCGAGCCCCCTCATCTCCACAAGCTCTACCCGCACTGCTTCGCAGCGAAGCGCCGCGGAAGAGACCATGCACTTTTACAAACGAATAGCGAAGAACTTCAGTTAGCCAGAGGCTGATTCCAATCTCTTGCCGAGTAGTTGGGATCACCTCAGTTATTGCTGGCCTGCTAGGTCCGGAAATCGTTGCCCGCAGTGGGCGCCGGCGGAAGGATCAAGCCACTGTGTAGTGGCGATAGGTAGGTCAAGCTACGAAGAGCACATGGTGGATGCCTTGGCATCGAGAGCCGATGAAGGACGTGGTTACCGACGAAACGCTTCGGGGAGCTGGAAACGAGCTTTGATCCGGAGATATCCGAATGGGGAAACCCCGCATGAGTAATGTCATGCGACTCCCGCCTGAATATATAGGGCGGGTAGAGGGCACCCAGGGAACTGAAACATCTTAGTACCTGGAGGAAGAGAAACTCCCTTAGTAGTGGCGAGCGAAAAGGGATCAGTCCAAACCTTCTCCGCGTGATAGGCGGTAGCCGTTTCGGAGAGGGTGTTGTGGGAGCCGCTTGTTGTTTCTACCGAAACGGCAAGGAGTTACAAAGCCGTTGTTTAGCCGAGCGACCCTGGAAAGGTCGGCCACAGAGGGTGACAGCCCCGTAGGCGAAAAGCAGACGGCCTCCTTGCGGATTTCCCAAGTACCACGGGACACGCGGAATCCCGTGGGAATCTGCCCAGACCATTGGGTAAGACTAAGTACTCTCGATGACCGATAGCGGATAGTACCGTGAGGGAATGGTGAAAAGTACCCCAGAAGGGGAGTGAAAGAGTACCTGAAACCGTGTGCTTACAAACCGTGAAAGCACTATGCCGATTTATCGGAATGTGTGATTGCGTGCCTTTTGTAGAATGAGCCGACGAGTTACTTCTGTGTGGCAAGGTTAAGGGGGTTACACCCGGAGCCGAAGCGAAAGCGAGTCTGAATAGGGCGTTATGTAGTCGCATGGAGTAGACCCGAAACCGAGTGACCTATCCATGGTCAGGCTGAAGCGTGGGTAAAACCACGTGGAGGGCCGAACCGACCCCGGTTGAAAACGCGGCGGATGAACTGTGGATAGCGGTGAAATGCCAATCGAACTCGGATATAGCTGGTTCTCCTCGAAATGCATTTAGGTGCAGCGTCATTGATTAGTGTGCCGGAGGTAGAGCACTGAATGGGCTAGGGGCCATCACCTGGTTACCAAACCCAAACAAACTCCGAATGCCGGCACATGTTGCAATGGCAGTGAGACTGCCGGGGATAAGCTTGGTAGTCGAAAGGGAAACAGCCCAGACCCTCAGCTAAGGCCCCCAATTCCTGACTAAGTGGAAAAGGAGGTCGGGTTGCTCAGACAACCAGTATGTTGGCTTAGAAGCAGCCACCATTTAAAGAGTGCGTAATAGCTCACTGGTCGAGTGATCTGGCGCCGACAATGATCGGGGCTCAAGTCAGGAGCCGAAGCTAGGGATGGCGGCGCAAGCCGTCGTGGTAGAGGAGCGTTCTGCGTGCGGTGAAGCTGGACCGTGAGGACCAGTGGAGCGCGCGGAAGTGAGAATGTCGGCACAAGTAGCGAGAAACACGTGAGAAACGTGTTCGCCGTAAACCTAAGGTTTCCTGGGCAACGTTAATCGTCCCAGGGTTAGCCGGGCCTAAGCCGAGGCTGAAAAGCGTAGGCGATGGACAACTGGTCATAATTCCAGTGCCACCAAAGTTCGTTATGAGCGATGGAGCGACGAAGAAGGATAGGTACAGCGGGCGATTGGATGTGCCCGTGTAAGCAGGTAGGCGGTCCCGTAGGAAAATCCGCGGGGCACTAACGCCGAGATGTGATGCCGAGCCCTGGTAACAGGGTGAAGTGGCTGATTCCAAGCTTCCAAGAAAACCTTCTAGCCAGAACTAGGTGCCCGTACCGCAAACCGACTCAGGTAGGTGGGAAGAGGATTCCAAGGCGATCGAGAGAAGTGTAGTTAAGGAACTCGGCAAAATTCCTCCGTAACTTCGGGAGAAGGAGGGCCCCCTGGGGTGAAAGACACACGTCTGGAGCTCCGGAGGGCCGCAGAGAAAAGGCCCAACCGACTGTTTACTAAAAACACAGGTCTCTGCTAAAGCGAAAGCTGATGTATAGGGGCTGACGCCTGCCCGGTGCCGGAAGGTTAAGGAGCGATGTTCACGCATCAAACTGAAGCCCCGGTGAACGGCGGCCGTAACTATAACGGTCCTAAGGTAGCGAAATTCCTTGTCGGGTAAGTTCCGACCCGCACGAATGGCGTAACGAGTTGGGCGCTGTCTCGACTACACACTCGGCGAAACTGAAGTACCTGTGAAGATACAGGTTACGCGCGGCAGGACGGAAAGACCCCGTGGAGCTTTACTGCAACTTGCCACTGGTCAGGGGCTTAGGATGTAGAGGATAGCTGGGAGACTGCGAAGCTCGGGCGCTAGCTCGGGTGGAGTCAACCTTGGAATACCAGCCTTTTTAAATCTTTGATCTAACCAACACCGTTATCCGGTGTTGGGACCGTGGCAGGCAGGCAGTTTGACTGGGGCGGTCGCCTCCCAAAAAGTAACGGAGGCGCCCAAAGGTTCCCTCAGCCTGGATGGAAATCAGGCTTTTGAGTGCAATGGCATAAGGGAGCTTAACTGTGAGACCTACAAGTCGAGCAGGTGCGAAAGCAGGGCATAGTGATCCGACGACTCAGTATGGAATGGTCGTCGCTCAACGGATAAAAGCTACCCCGGGGATAACAGGCTTATCTTGCCCAAGAGTTCACATCGACGGCAAGGTTTGGCACCTCGATGTCGGCTCGTCGCATCCTGGGGGTGGAGTCGCTCCCAAGGGTTGGGCTGTTCGCCCATTAAAGCGGTACGCGAGCTGGGTTTAGAACGTCGTGAGACAGTGGATTAGAACGCGCTGTCTATAAATCTGGCTATTTGCTGGAAACTCCGAGAATCCCTCACTACTATGGCGAACAAGCGTTTGGTATAGTGATAATGTGCAGGGTGCGGACAATCAGCAGGAAAGGCTGGATAGTTACATCGCTGGATATGTCGATGGCGAAGGTTGCTTTGCCATCTCGGTTCAGCACAACGCATCCTGTCGGAACCGTCTTCAACTGGTTCCCGAATTTCATGTCAGCCAGAACGATGACCGAGCAGAGGTGCTCGGCCTCATTCGCGATCGGCTGGGGTGCGGGTATATCAGGAGAAACGGAAGGAAAGATCGAGCGCTTGTCTTTGTTGTGCGCCGACGAGAGGATCTCATCGAGAAGGTCATCCCCTTCTTTGAAGAGACACCCCTTCGTTCGGCGAAACACAAAGAATTCCAGGCGTTTGCAGCCATCGTGAGAGCGATGGCTGAGGGCCGGCATCTAAGCGATGCCGGCTTCCGAGACCTCCTTGGCAGGGCTACCTCAATGAACGGGGGTGGCCGCTTTCGACAGAGGCGTTGGATGGAGATCAACTATCCAGAATCCCCAGAGACTACACGCCAGACAGGAGAGATCCTGAAGATATAGTCCGAGCTGCATGGCGACATGCAGAGTCAGGCAGAAATGCCCTGACCCCCGGCTCAAACCGGGAGTAACAAAACTGTCGGTCCCTATCCGCCGTGCGCGTAAGAGTCTTGAGAGGAGTTGACCTCAGTACGAGAGGACCGGGTTGAACGAACCTCTAGTGGACCGGTTGTTCCGCCAGGAGCACCGCCGGGTAGCCATGTTCGGATGGGATAAGCGCTGAAAGCATCTAAGTGCGAAGCCCACCTCAAGATAAGGACTCTCACCGGGTTAACCGGGTAAGGCCCCAGCGAGACGAGCTGGTTGATAGGCCGGAGGTGTAAGAAGGGTGACCTTTTGAGCTGACCGGTACTAATAGGCCGAGGGCTTGGCCACATACCTATCCCACTACACAGTGTCCCTTGCCAGCAATGGCGATCTGAATGTTCTTCGCTAGTTCGTTTTGGCGCGTTCGACGCGCCACCAATTGAATAGACACCAAAAGGTACTGGGTGACCATAGCGGTGGGGAAACACCTGTTCCCATCCCGAACACAGTAGTTAAGCCCACCTGCGCCGATGGTACTTCGAGAGTTATCTCGTGGGAGAGTAGGTCGTTGCCCAGTACTTTTCTTTTGTCCGGCTCCCCTGGGCATCCAGGATATCCGGGTGTTAGCGTTCGGTTTTATATTGGAAAGTCCATATGAGTGATCCCCAGCGCGTCCAGATCGTGGCGAGTTCAGAGACCTTTCTGAAGATGCTGCGGTTCTACTTCACCAAGGCCGGCTATGAGGTCGAGACGGTGCGCACGGCCGAGCAGGCGCTGCGCTTCAGAAACGGCCAGCCCGACGCCGTCATCACCGAGGAGAACCTCGACGGGATGGATGGCTTGCAGCTGGTGCGCCAGCTACGGGCCAGCCCGGTCACGGCCCGGGTGCAGATCATGGTCCTGGCTAGCACAGCCTCGGACTCCAAAGTCCAGGCGGTCATCGCCGCCGGCGCCAACGAGTGCATGCGCCGCGACGCCAAAGTCCAGGACATCGGCGACCGGCTGGCGATGATGCTTGCCTCGGCCGAGGTGGAGGCGCCGCGACCGGCGGGCGGCGAAGCTCGTGCCCACACCATCACCGTGATCAGCGCCCGGGGCGGCAGTGGCAAGACCTTTGTCGCCACCAGCCTGGGTGTGGCGTTGGCTCAGCGGAAGGGGTCGACCACGGCTCTTCTCGATCTCAACCTGGAGTTCGGGACCACCGCGATGATGCTTGACCTGAGGCCCGTGTACACCCTCCGGGATGTCGCCGAGGCCGCCATCTCGGACGTCTCCGACGTCGAGTTCGACGGCATGCTGCTGCGTCACTCCAGCGGGCTGCGCGTCGTCCCGGCGGTGGCGCGCCCGGGCGACTCCGAGCTGATCCCCGAGGGGTCCCTGCCCAAGATCATCGAACGCCTTCGCCGCCTCTACGACCACCTCGTCGTGGACGGTCGGCCGTCGTTCCGGGAGGTGATGCTCGACCTCTGGGAGCATTCTGACCACCTCGTCATCACCTGCCCTCCGGAGGTGATCTCGGTGCTGGTGACCCGCTCCCTGCTGGAGGCGGTCGAGGTCCTTGCCATCGACCAGGCCAAGATCCTGCTGGTGGTCAACCACCTGGCGCCCAAGGCACGGCTGACAGCGCAGCAGGTGGAACGAGGCCTTGGCCAGGCCGCCTTCACCTTCCCGTATGGTGGCGAGCAGCTGCACCGGGCGGTTGACGTGGGCCGCGCCTACATCCTCGAGCGGCCCGGCGATCCGACCGCGATGGCTCTGCAGAAGCTGGCCGGCGACCTGGTCGAGCGTCACGCCGCTCGCGCCGAGGTGGCCGCCGCCGCCGGCTGACGCCCACAAAGAAAGAGGGCCCCGGATTTCTCCGGGGCCCCGATTTTCCAGCTTGGCGCTAGGTGGTGGACTCGCCAGACGCCCTCATGGGCCAGTCTGCTCGACCGGCCGGAAGGTCCGGCTTTGACTTGCGCAAGCGGTTGATTGCCTACGCTGTGGCCGTCAGAGCCCTCTTATCGACCGCGCTGTCCTTTATCTCCACCTTTGCGTTGCAAATACGTTTTCTACATTCCACAAGCACCACCTCCTGGCGGTTGCAAGGGCTCGGACAGCCCGGTCTGATAATTCGCCCCGATTCTAACATCGGGTTGCCATCCGGACGCCCGTTTAGGATCCTAACGACCCTCTAACAAATCGCCTATAGCCTCGGCTCAGAAGCCTGATCGAAAGGAGGCCTGGTGCCCAGGAGATCCGCCAATCCCGATCCTGCGGCAGAGCTGCCGCCTTTAGCGCCTGCCCTCGACACCAGCTCCCCCGATCCTCTCCCCGCGGCCTGGACACCGCCGGCGTATGTGCCGCCGCCGCAAGCGCGTGCCGCCGGTCTCGGCCTGGGCATCATCATCCTGTTGCTGGTGGCGGCTCTGGTCGCCGGGAGCGTTGGCGGCTACCTGGCCGGAAGCCGGGCCCCCCATGTCGTGAGCGGCCTGGTCGGCTCCAACGACCTTCCCAGGGGCAACGTCTCCGTGGCCGAGAGCATCGCGATGGTCGACGCCGCCAAGAAGGTCGGTCCAGCCACCGTGACCATCACCTCAACCTCCTCGAGTGGCGGCACCGCGGCGACGGGGGCCGCCGGCGGCGAGGCACTTGGAACCGGGGTCATCTTCGACACCGACGGCCACATCATCACCAACGACCACGTCGTCGCAGCCGGCGACACGTTCACCGTCCTGTTCGCCCAGGGCAAGTCGCCGATCAAGGCGAAGCTCACGGGGCGTGATCCGCTCGACGACATCGCCGTCCTCAAGGTCGACGGCAAGGTTCCCGGCGTCGCCGAATTCGGCTCGTCCGCCGACCTCCAGCCGGGCCAGCAGGTGCTCGCCATCGGCAGCGCCCTGGGTGACTTCCGCAACACCGTCACCGCAGGCGTGATCTCGGCGCTTCACCGCACCCTCGGGGGCACCTCGGAGATGGACGACATGCTCCAGACCGACGCCGCCATCAACCACGGCAACAGCGGCGGGCCGCTGGTCAACCTCTCCGGCCAGGTGATCGGCATCAATACCGCGATCGCCGGCACCGACCCCGGCAGCGGCGATGTCGCCCAGGGCATCGGTTTCGCCATCCCCAGCAACCGCGTCCGTGACATCGCTCTCCAGATCCTGGCGCACGGGACCGTGCCGCACCCCTATATCGGGATCACCTACCGGGCCGTCGACAGCCAGCTGCAGGCGGCCCAGAACCTTCCCGTCGACCACGGCGCGTTGGTGTCGAACGTCACCGCGGGGTCGCCCGCGGACAAGGCCGGAATCAAGAAGGGCGACATCGTCCTTGCCATCGAGGGCCAGGACATCGACGGGGACAACACCCTGTTCAGCCTCCTCAGCAAGCACAACCCCGGCGACAAGGTCAAGCTGACGATCCTGCGCGGCGGCAAGAACAGCACCGTCGAAGTAACGCTGGGCCAGCGTCCCGCCAACCTCTGAGGTCGATAGATGCGGCTGCTGATAGTCGAAGACGAACGCAAGCTGGCCCGCCTGCTGCAGGGCCTGCTCCAGGACGAGAACCACGCCGTCGACCTGGCCTTCGATGGCGAGGAGGCGATGGAGTTCGTTCGCTCGGGCGACTACGACCTCATCCTCCTGGACGTGATGCTGCCGCGAATGGACGGGCTCGAGGTCTGCCGCCAGATTCGGGCCAAGCGGATCCAGACGCCGATCCTGATGCTGACTGCCCGCACCTCGATCGAGGATCGGGTCGCCGGGCTTGACGCCGGCGCCGACGACTACCTGACCAAGCCCTTCGCCTTCGCCGAGCTGCTGGCCCGGATCCGCGCCCTGTCGCGGCGAGAGTCGCCGGCAAGCGTGGGCAATCGCCTCGTCGTAGGTGAGCTCAGCCTCGACCTCAAGACCCGCGAGGTGAAGCGCGGCGAGCGTCGCATCGACCTGACGCCCAAGGAGTTCGCGCTGCTGGAGTACTTCATGCGCCATCCCAACCAGGTCCTCAGCGGCCAGCAGATCGCGGACCACGTGTGGAGCTACGACTTCGACGGCCTCACCAACCGCGTCGCCGTCTATATCTCCTACCTGCGCAAGAAGCTCGAGGCCAGCGACGGCGGCGCACCCATTCAGACCGTCCACGGCGTCGGCTACCGCCTGGTCGCGGCGGGATGACCCGGCCGGCCTGCGGCCGGTCCTTGGAGCCAGCCGGGCTGGACCGGCCCTGGCCCGCAACGTGAACAGGTGAGGGCGGCGATGTTCGAGCGGGCGCGCCTGCGCCTGACCGCGTGGTACGTGTCGCTGCTGGCTCTGCTTCTGATCGTCTTTGACGTCGGCGTGCTCTCGATCATGAACCAGGGGCTGCAGGCGAACCTCGCCGATGACCTGCAGCGCAAGGCCGCCCAGGCGTCGGCCGCGATCGTCGACCTCGGCGGCAGCACCTACTTCGATCGCAACCAGCTGGCCAGCGACCCGGGTTGGGCGGACGTCTCGCTGTTCGCCACCACCACCAGTGGCACGGTCACGGCGAACCTGGTCTCGGGCTCAGTCCTGCCCGACCGTCCGGCCATGGATGCGGCGATGTCAGGGCGGTCGGGCGTGACCACGGTGGGCAGCGGCCGCAACGCCTTCGCTGTCTACAGCCAGCCGATCTACAGCCGCGCCAGCCAGGGCACCTCGTCGGCATCGATCGTCGGCGTGGTGCAGGTGGCCCGCTCGATGCGTACCGTGTCGGACGCCATCACCGGGCTGGTGACGCTGCTGCTGGCCGCCTCCGCCGCCGCCCTGATGGTCGCCTTCGTCGCCGGCCTCTGGCTCGCCGGCCGCACCCTGCGTCCCATCAGGGAGAGCCTGCTGCAGCAGAAACAGTTCGTCAGCGACGCCTCGCACGAGCTGCGCACGCCGGTGACGGTGATCCGGACGGCCGCCGAAGCGATGCTGCGCCAGCGCCACCCAACCGGGGCGCGCGTTCGTGAGCTGGCCCAGGACATCCTCGCCGAGAGCGTCCAGCTGGGCAGCCTGGTCGGCGACCTGGGGACGCTGGCCGAAGCCGACTCTCGGGCCGAGGTCCGCCACGAGCCGGTGGACGTGACCTCCCTGCTGCGGGTGGTCTCGGAGAGCGGCGCTATCCAGGCGGAGGCTCGAGGGGTGCGCCTGGAGCCCGATCTCAACGCCGCCGGCGTGATCGACGGCGACTCGGTTCGCCTGCGACAGCTGTTCAGCATCCTGATCGACAACGCGACCAAGTTCGCGCCCGTGGGAACGGCGGTCGAGTTGCGCGCCGATTCAGCGACCGGGCGCCTCAGAGTCGCGGTCAGGGACCATGGCCCCGGGATTGCCCATGTCGAGCTGCCACGGATCTTCGATCGCTTCTACCGGGGCGAGAAGGAGCGACAGCGCGAGGGCAGCGGTCTGGGGTTGGCGATCGCCCAGTGGATCGCCGAGGCGCATCGCGGGGTGATCTCGGTACGAAGCACCGAGGGCTCCGGGGCGGAGTTCATCGTGGAGTTGCCGCTGAACTCGGATTGGGTATCCGGCGAGGAGCCAGCGGGTTAGAATCTGTGGCGCTCAGGCCGCCTAACGGCGTTGCCGCGGCGTCCCCGAGCCGAGGTGGTGAAATAGGTAGACACGCCAGCTTGAGGGGCTGGTGGCCGCAAGGCCGTATGGGTTCAAGTCCCTTCCTCGGCACCAACACTTCGCGGCCACAGCGTGGCGCACCAAGGAGAGGCTGGCTTGGCTGACGATCCCGCTTACGCGCTCGGTCCCACCGCCCTGCGGCAGCGCCGGGAGGCGGACGTTCGTTTTCCATACAACTCAGGCCGCTTGCTAGCCGACGCGCTGAAGCGGCTGGGAACCCAGAATCTCTTCACCCTCAGCGGCGGCCACCTCTTCCCGCTGTTCGACGGCTGTGTCGCCAGCGGTGTTCGGGTCATCGACCATCGCCATGAGGAGGCCGCGGTCCATGCCGCCGAGGCCTGGGCCAAGCTCACCCGGGTCCCGGGCGTGGCGGCGGTGACGGCGGGGCCGGGTGTCACCAACGCCGCCACCGGGCTGGCCGCGGCCACCTTCAACCGCAGCCCGATACTGGTGATCGGGGGGCGCGCGCCGGACTTTCGCTGGGGCCAGGGCAGCCTCCAGGAGTACGAGCACATCCCGGTGATGGCCACGGTGGCCAAGAAGGCAGTCACCGTGCATGACGGCGACCGCGTCCACATCGCCGCGACCGACCTCTGGCACGAGGCCCTCGCCGGGGCGCCGGGGGCGACCTTCATGGATGTGCCCATGGACGTGATGCTGACCAGCCTGGAGGAATCGTCGGTCGAATGGCCGGAGGCCCCGACGGCCCCCGCTGATCCGGATCCCGAGCTGATCGAGCGCGCCGCCGAGCTGATCGACCGGGCCGAGCGTCCCGTCGTCATCTCGGGCACCGGCGTCCACTGGCACCACGGCGAGGAGGGCCTGCGGCGCCTGGCCGAGACCGCCGGCCTGCCGGTATATATGAACGGCCTCGGTCGGGGGACGCTGCCCGCGGATCATCCCAACGCCTTCTCCCGCACCCGCAGTGCCGCGCTCGGTAAAGCCGACCTGGTGATCCTGCTGGGGACCCCGCTCGACTTCCGGCTCAACTTCGGCCAGCCGCCACTGCTTTCCGACGGGTACAAGCTGATTCGCATCGACGCCCTGGAGAGCGACCTGAGCCACAACCGGACAGCCGATGTCGGCATCGCAGGGGACATCGGCCGCGCCCTCGAGCTGCTCGCCGAGCGGGTCTCCGGCGCCGGCGACCGGGCCGGGCGCCTTCAGGAGCTGCGCGACGCCGAGGCCGCCTCGCTGGCCAAGGACCGCGAGCTGCTGGAGTCCGACGCCGACCCGATCCACCCGATGCGCCTCTACGGCGAGATCCTCAAGGCGCTCGACCGCGATGCTGTGGTCGTCGGCGACGGCGGCGATTTCGTCAGCTACGCGGGCAAGCTGATCCCCACGTACGAGCCCGGCAGCTTCATCGACCCCGGGCCGTTCGGCGGCCTGGGGATGGGAGCGCCGTCGGCAATCGCCGCCCGACTGGCCCGGCCGGACAAGCAGGTGCTGTTGCTGGTCGGCGACGGCGCTTTCGGGTTCTCGGCGATGGAATTCGACACCATGGTGCGTCACCGGCTTCCGGTGGTCGCGGTGATGGGGAACAACAACGCCTGGGGACTGGAGAAGCACCCCATGGAGATGATGTTCGGCTGGTCGGTGGCGGCCGACCTCAACCCGGCGGCGCGCTACGACAAGCTGGTCGAGGCGCTTGGGGGCCACGGCGAGTACGTCACCAGGCCCGGTGAGATCGGCCCGGCGCTGAAACGCGCCTTCGACTCGGGGCTGCCGGCGCTGGTCAACGTCGCCTGCGACCCGGCGGTCGCCTACCCGCGGAGCGCCAACCTGGCATGAGCCCGGAGGTGGGAGCGACATTCGAGCTGAGGCGCGAGGTGGGTCCCGACATGTCGGCGCGCCATCTCGGCAGCGGCACCATCGGCGTGCTGGCGACCCCGGCCATGATCGCCATGATGGAGGGCGCCGCCACCCGCTGCGTCCAGGAGAGCCTGCCCGCGGGACAGACGACGGTCGGCTACATCGTCAACATCCGCCACCTGGCACCGACTCCGATCGGCGCCGAGGTGGTGGCCAGCGCGCGCCTGCTGGAGGTCGACGGCAAAAAGCTGAAGTTCCGGGTGGAGGCCCACCAGGGGGAGAAGCTGGTGGGGGAGGGTGAGCACGTTCGCGTGATCATCGACTCGGAGTCCTTCCTGAAGCAATCGACCGCCTAGCCGAGCTCTCGCCGCCGGCTCGGGCCGCGGTCCGCCTGCTCAGCGGCTGGATCAGGCTGCTCGCCACCGCCGGCCGGGGCGGCCGCCGCAGCATCGGCCGCGATTTCGTGTGCAACGGCCACCTTCGGCTGCGCGGCCCGGGGACCATCCGGATCGGATCCCGGGCCAACGCCTGGGCCCGCGCCGAGGACAACCGCATCACCACCCTCAACCCGGGTGCGGCCGTCACCATCGGCGACAACGTCCGGCTCAACGGCTGCGATATCCAGTCCGCGGTATCGATCTCGATCGGCGACGACTGCATCCTGGGCTCCTGTATCGTGGTCGACACCGACTACCACTCGGTCGAGGTCGATCGGCGGTCTTCGGGGGCGAAACCCGGGGTCCGGCCGATCTCGATCGGCCGCAACGTCTGGATCGCCGGGGGCGCCACGGTGCTGAAGGGCGTCACCATCGGGGAGGACTCGGTGGTCGGCTACGGGGCGGTGGTCGCCTCCGACGTGCCCGCCGGGGTGGTCGTCGCGGGCAACCCGGCGCGGGTGGTGCGCACTCTCTACGAGAAGGCCTGACCAACACCGTCTCAATACCGCTCCAACCGCAGTTTGCTGAGATGGGTGCTGGGTAGACTCTGATCCGGAGTCCCCACGGGGTCGGAGGTCCCCGAAAAGATGCTGTTCTTCAGCCCTGGTTACCTACTTCTCTTCCTGGTCACCGCGGTCATCCTGGGCGCGGCCAGCGCTCACGTCCGCAGCACCTACCGGCGCTGGTCGGGAGTTCGTAACCAATCCGGCCTTACCGGCCACCAGGTGGCCCGTCAGATCCTCGACTCGCAGGGGCTTCAGCACGTCGGCATCCAGGTCATCGAAGGCGAGATCACCGACAACTACGACCCCACCGCCAAGGTCCTCAACCTGTCGCAGGGGGTGGCCTACAACGCCTCGGTGGCGTCGGAGGGGATCGTCGCCCACGAGGTCGGGCACGCCGTCCAGGACGCCCGCAGCTACCTTCCGATGCGCGCCCGCACCGCCGTCCTGCCGGCGGCCAACTTCGGCAGCCAGGCGGGGCCGATGATCATCTTCCTGGGCCTGATCCTGCTCGGCTTCCGGATCGTCATCGGCTTTGACATCGCCATCGTCGGGCTTCTCCTCTTTGCCCTGATCCTGGTCTTCCACGTGGTCACATTCCCCGTCGAGTTCGACGCCAGCCGGCGCGCCCTGAAGCTGCTTCGAGAGACCGGCATCGTCACCGGCGAGGAGATCGAGGGCACCCGCAAGGTGCTCACCGCGGCGGCCCTCACCTACCTCGCCGCGATCGCGGTCTCGGCCCTGCAGGTTGGCTTCTGGGCCCTCCAGGTCTTCGGCCGCCGCGACTGACGATTACGGTCGACCCCATCGCAACCGCGGCCCCGGCGTTCTCCGAGCTGACCCCAGGCGACGTCCACGCCTGGATGGCCGACCGAGGCCAGCCTCGCTACCGGGCGGATCAGCTGCTGCGCTGGTTCTATCGATCGGCGGCGGAGTCTTTCGCCGAGATGAGCGACCTCCCCGAGGCTCTCCGCGATAACCTGGCCGCGGCCTTTCGGTTCAGCACCGTCACCCCCGCTCACACCACCGGAGCCGACTCCGGGCGAACTGTGAAGTACCTCTTCCAGCTACCCGACAAGGAGCTCCTGGAATCGGTATCGATGCACTATCCGCGCACCGCGTCGAGCTCCGAGCGCACCACCGTGTGCCTCTCGACGCAGGTGGGCTGCGCCGTCCGCTGCCCCTTCTGCGCCACCGGCCTGGCCGGTCTGGCACGCAACATGGAACTGGCGGAGGTGATCGACCAGGTCCTGGCGGTCAGCCGGCGCGAGTCCCAGGCAGGCCGCCGGGTGAGCCATCTGGTCTACATGGGCATGGGTGAGCCGCTCCACAACGTCGAGGCGACGATGACGTCTTTGCGTCGATTCACCGACCCGGCGGCGCTCGGCCTGGGGGTCCGGCGGGTGACAGTGTCGACCTCGGGAGTGGTGCCCGGTATCGAGAAGCTCTCGGCCAGCGGTCTTGGCGTCAACCTGGCCGTCTCCCTGCATTCGCCGATTGACGACCTGCGCGACACCCTGGTGCCGCTCAACAAGAAATGGAATATCGGCGCCGTCTTGAAGGCTGCCGACGACTACGCCGCCAGGACCGGCCGGCGGGTGTCCTACGAGTACGTGATGCTGGGCGGGGTCAACGACAGCATCTCCCTGGCCGACGCGCTCGGTACACTGCTGCGCCGGCGCCTGGCGCACGTCAACCTGATTCCCTACAACCCCATCCCGGGCGACCCCTTCCGGGCCACGCCGCCCGCCCAGATCGAGGCGTTTCGGGCCCGCGTCAAGGACCACGGCGTCGAGTGCACGGTGCGCGACACCCGAGGTCGCCGGATCGACGCTGCCTGCGGCCAGCTGCGAGCCGAAGCCCAGGCGGGGAGCCTCGCGTAAACCTGACGGGACAGTCAGGTTTGCCGGGTTCTGTGCCATAATTTGAGTTGCGTTCTCGGGGCAGGGTGAAATTCCCGATCGGCGGTGACAGCCCGCGAGCCAATCCAGGTCCAAAAGACCACCTGGAGAGGCAGACCCGGTGGGATTCCGGGGCCGACAGTCAAAGTCTGGATGGGAGAGAGCGGAGGTGGTCACGCCGTGCGTGGCGCCTGAACCGGGGTTCCCGGTTGCCGGATCACCGGTGGCCTGGCCCGGTCGGCCGTTTCTGCCCACCCCGCCCCGGGTAGGCGAAAACAAGATGGCTACTTCTGCACACATGAGCCGGGCGCTCGCTCTGGCTCGAAAGGCGCGATTCCAGACCAGTCCCAACCCCATGGTGGGGGCGGTGCTGGTGAGCGACGGCGTCGTCCTGGGGGACGGCTTCCATCGCCGCGCCGGCGGCCCCCACGCCGAGATCATCGCAATTCGCCGAGCCGGCGCCCGGGCGCGCGGCGCCACCCTCTACGTCAGCCTCGAGCCATGCTCGCACCAGGGCCGCACCGGCCCCTGCACGTCGGCGATCATCGCGGCGGGAGTGGCGAGGGTGGTGGTGGCGATGCGTGACCCGGACCCGCGGGTCAATGGGCGAGGTGTCAAGGAGCTGCGCGCCCACGGGATCGCCGTCGAGGTCGGCGATGGCGCCAAAGAGGCCGAGGCCCTCAACCAGCGCTGGCTGCTGTCGCGGAGGTCGGGCCGGCCCTTCGTCGGCCTCAAGTTCGCGGCCTCGCTCGACGGCAAGATCGCGGCTCGCGGCGGGGACTCGCGGTGGATCACAGGTGCGGAAGCGCGGCGGCGAGGCCACCTGCTGCGGCAGGCGTACGACGCCGTCGCCGTGGGCGCCGGGACGGTGATGGCCGACAACCCGGAGCTGACGTCGCGGCCTGCCGGCAGCACTCCCAGCGGACGGCAGCCGCTTCGGGTAGTGGTTGACGGCCGCCTACGGGTCGCGCCCGGCGCGCGCGTCTTTGACGGCGACCTCCCCGGCCGGAGCCTGCTCGCCACCACCGCCGCCGCGGACCGGCGGCGTGGTGGCAAGCTGCGCCAGTCCGGGGTGGACATCCGCGCCTACCCAGGTGACGGGCGCATCGACATCGTCGGGCTGCTCCAGTCGCTGGCGGCGGAAGGCATCTCCAGCGTGCTCGTCGAGGGCGGCGGTGACCTCGGCTGGAGCTTCGTCTCCAGCGGCACCGTCGACCAGGTCTACGCCTTCCTGGCGCCCAAGCTGGTGGGTGGTCGTGACGCCGTTCCCGCGGTCGGAGGTGAGGGCTTTGCCGACCTCGCCGGCGCGCTTCAGCTTCGCTTCGTCAGCCAGCGCGCGCTCGGCGACGACGTGCTGCTGGAGGCGGTGCCGGCGTGATGTCGCGGGTCGGGCGCTGATGTTCTCCGGGATCGTCGCCGAGGTGGGGACCGTCGAGGGGGTCGACGGGGGCGTGGTGCGGGTGCGCGCGCCGCTCAGCCTGCGGCGCGCCAAGCTCGGCGGCAGCATCGCCGTCAACGGGGTGTGCCTGACCGCGGCCTCGATCGACGGTGACGTCTTCAGCGCCGACGTCATGCCCGAGACCTTCAAGCGCACCGGCCTGGGCGGCCTCGGCGCCGGCGCGCCGGTCAATCTCGAGCCGGCGCTGGGGTACGGCGACGAGGTCGGCGGCCACCTGGTGCAGGGGCACATCGACGGGGTCGGCGCGGTGATCGGAGTGGAGACCGATGACAACGCCCGCTGGGTGAAGGTCCGCGTTCCCCTCGAGGTGCTGGAGTACTGCGTCCTCAAGGGCTCGATCGCCATCGACGGCACCAGCCTGACGATTGCCTCGATCGAGGACGACGTGGTCGGGGTGAGCCTGATCCCGCACACGCTGGAGTCAACCATCGCCGGCTCATACGCGCCCGGCACCATCGTCAACCTGGAGGCCGACTTGCTGGCCAAATACGTCGCTCGCTACCTCGCCGACGGGCGGGGCACAACCATGGGACCGACCGGGGCGGTTGACGCCGGCGGCGGTCACCCCCAAACGGAGAAACACTGAAATGCCGCTGATCACCATCGAAGAGGCCATCGAGGACTTCAAAGCGGGGAAGTTCCTGATCGTGGTCGACGACGAGGATCGTGAGAACGAAGGCGACCTCGCCATCGCCGCCGACTTCATATCCGCCGAGAGCATCAACTTCATGGCCACCCACGGACGGGGGTTGATCTGCACCCCGATGGAGGCGACACGCCTTGATGAGCTCGGGATCGAGCCGATGGTGGGCCGCAACACGGCGCCTCTGGGAACCGCGTTCACGGTCTCCGTTGAAGCCCGTCATCGCACCACCACCGGCATCAGCGCCGAGGACCGCGCCAACACCGTGAAGGCCCTGGTGGACCCCGCCAGTAAGCCCAGTGACTTCGCCAAGCCCGGCCACACCTTTCCGCTGCGAGCCCGCGAGGGCGGGGTGCTGGTGCGGGCGGGCCAGACCGAGGCGGCGGTTGACCTGGCCCGGATGGCGGGCCTCAGTCCCGCCGGCGTCATCTGCGAGATCATGAGCGAGGACGGCACCATGGCCCGGATGCCCGACCTGCAGAAGGTCTCCGAGAAGCACGGCATCGGGATCGTGACCATCAAGGACCTGATCGCCTACCGGCGACGCTGGGAGAAGCTGGTGGAGCTGCGTGCCGAGGCCAAGCTGCCCACCGAGTTCGGGCTCTTCACGATCAAGGGCTACGAGGACAGCGTCAGTGGCGAGACCCACGTGGCGCTGGTAATGGGGGAGATCCGACCCGACGAGCCGGTCCTCCTGCGGGCCCACTCCGAGTGCCTCACCGGCGACGCCTTCCACAGCCTGCGGTGCGACTGCGAGCAACAGCTCCACCGCGCCATGGAGATGATCGCCGCCGAGGGCGCGGGCGTGGTCCTCTACCTGCGCCAGGAGGGCAGGGGCATCGGCCTGGTCAACAAGCTGCGCGCCTACCAGCTGCAGGACCAGGGGATGGACACCGTGGAGGCAAACGAGGCGCTCGGGCTCCCGGTTGACAAGCGCGACTACGGGATCGGCGCCCAGATCCTTGCGGACATCGGCGTTCAGAAGATCCGCCTGATCAGCAACAGCCCTCGCAAGTACTACGGGATCGAGTCCTTCGGGCTCGAGATCGTGGAGCGGATCCCGCTGGTCATCCCCCCCAACGAGCACAACCTTCGCTACCTGCGAACGAAATCGGACAAGCTCGGCCACATAATGCATGACTGATATGGACGTGAAGACCGGAAAGTTGCGCGCCGATGGCCGGGCGTTCGCGTTGGTCGTGGCCCGCTTCAACGACTTCGTCACCAGCAAACTGCTCGAGGGTGCGGTCGACACCCTGGTCCGCCTGGGCGCCGCCGAGGCGGACATCACGGTGGCCTGGGTGCCGGGGGCTCTCGAGATCCCGGTGACCGCGACCGCGCTGGCGCGCAGCGGCAGGTTCGCGGCGGTGATCTGTCTCGGCACCGTGGTCAAGGGCGAGACGCCTCACTTCGACTACGTCGCCGGTCAGTGCGCCCAGGGCATCGCCGCGGCCTCCCGCGAGACGGGTGTGCCGGTGATCATGGGTGTCCTCACGACGCTGACGATGGAGCAGGCGATCGACCGTGCCGGGGGCAAGATGGGCAACAAGGGAGCCGCCGCCGCCGAGGCCGCCGTCGAGATGGCCGACCTGCTGGGGCAGCTGGGCTAAGCGCGGATCTGCCGACCCGGGCCGATCAGCCGGCCCAATGGCCGGTCGCGAACCTCGTCAGGAGCCCCAGCATCAACACCCCGGAGGTCACAGCGACACCGCGCTCGAGCCACGGCCGCGACCGCAACAGCAGCGCGGCGGCGATGAACATCGGGAACAGGATGGTGGTGTAGCGCCCGGTCGAGACCAGGGTCGAGCTGGTGACGCAGGCGAGCACCCCAAGGGCCAGGAAGACGGTGTACGAACGGCGAATGCGGCCGTAGCTGTACGCCGTCAGGACCACCAGCAGGACCAGCGCGCCGAGGTCGACCACGCCGATGAAGCGGAAGCGGGAGAGCGTGCCGGCGGCATCGAGGATCGAGACCCAGGGCATGGCCAGGTGGCGGTCCCAGTACTTCTGAGAGGTCAGGACCCGCGTCCAGTCCCCGACCAGCAGCTGCACGTAAAACAGCCAGCCGGCGAGCACCACGGCCCAGGGGAGCGCCAGCCAGGCGACGTCAGCCCGGACCCGGCGCCACGACCAGTCGCGCTGGTCCAGGTATTCCCAGAGCAGGGCGGCTACCAGGATCACGGCATAGAACTTGGTCATCACCGCGGCCGCCGCCAGGATCCCGGCCAGCCACCAGCGTCCGGTAATGGCCGCCCAGAAGCTCCAGGCCCCGAGGCCGAGCAGCAGCCCCTCGGTGTACCCGGCGCCCAGGAACAGCGACGACGGGTACACCAGGATCAGCACCACCGTGGCCAGCGCCAGGCCCTCGCCATGGTCGTGCTGTACGACGCGGAAAATGCCGATGATGGCGGTGAAAAGGACCACTGTGCTGATCGCCAGCGCCACCAGGCCCTGGTCGAGTCCCGTCGGCCCGGAGATCGCGGCGATCAGCCCGGGGAAAAGCGGCGGCCAGACGATGGCGTCGTAGACCCGCCCGTTGGTGTGCACAGGGCTGAGCGGCGCGTATCCTACCCGGGCGATCCAGGTGAACCAGTTGGCATCCCACTGCTGCCAGGGCCCGGTGATCGCGCCAATTCCATGCCCGGCCAGCTCACTGCCGGTCCGGCCGCCGTACGCCGCCAGCGTGGCCACCGCCAGGGTGACGAACCGGAACACGGCCACGCACACCAGGGCGGAGCGGAGAGCGGGGCGCCCGGCCCCCGGCTGGGCGAAGCCGGCGTCAGCCGGTTGGGCCAGGGGTCAGCCCGCGGAGCGGGCGGCGGTGCGCAGGCAGCGAGTGCAGACGCGTGTCTTCACGCGCTTGCCGCCGATGCTGATCGTGGCGACCTGGAGATTGGGGAGAAAACGGCGCTTGGTCCTTACCTTGGAGTGGCTGACGTTGTTGCCGCTCACCGGACCTTTGCCGCAGACTGCGCACTGCTGTGACAAAGCTCTGCTACCTTTCGCGAATTCGCGTAACCTTTGAGATCGGTGGGGATTCTAACATGCGCTGGTACGGGTCCCGATCTCATTCGGCTGCCCACGATCCCCACTTTCAGCAGGAGCTCTGAAGCCACTTGAATCGCATCATGCAACAACAGGACCTGGGCCGGATCGAGGTCTCCAACCAGGTCATCGCCTCGATCGCCGGCCATGCCGCCAACGGCTGCTACGGCGTGGTGGCGATGGCGGCGCGGGGCCTTCGCGACGGGATCGCCGAGCGGCTGCAGCGCGAGAACCTGCACCGTGGCGTAGAGGTCCGGGTCCTGGAGGACGGCATCGATATCGGCCTCTTCGTGGTAGTCGAGTACGGGGTTCGCATAACCGAGGTGGCCCACAGCCTCCAGGACGCGGTCCGGTACGAGGTCGAGAAGGCGCTGGCGATCAAGGTCCTGAACGTGAACGTGAGCGTCCAGGGCATCCACCTCGAGGCGAGATCGTGAGCTCGCCCGCGCCGGCCGGCGACACCCGCACCGCCATCACGCGCTGCGACGGTGTGCTGTTCAGGCGGTCGCTGATGGGTTCGCTGATCTGGCTCACCGCCAACCGCGACAAGGTCAACCAGCTGAACGTGTTCCCGGTGCCCGACGGCGACACCGGCACCAACATGCTGCTGACCCTGGAGTCGGCCATCGAGGAGATGGGTCCGGACGAGAACAGCGACCTGTCACAGGTCGCCGCCACGGTCGCGCACGGGGCCCTGATGGGCGCTCGAGGCAACTCCGGGGTGATCCTCTCGCAGGTGCTGCGCGGCTTCAGCCAGGGAGTTGGCAGCCACGCCTCGGTCGACTGCAAGCAGCTGGCGCATGCCTTCGAGGAGGCCACCGCGGTTGCCTATAAGGGCGTAACCAAGCCCACCGAGGGGACCATCCTCACGGTCGCGCGGAAGGTCTCGGAGGCGGCGGTAGTCAAGGCCCAGGACACCGAGGACATCGCCGACCTGATCCAGTCGGTGGTCTCGGCGGCGCAGCGGGCGGTGGACGACACGCCCTCCCAGCTCGCCGTCCTCCGCGAGGCGGGCGTGGTCGATGCCGGTGGCTACGGGTTGATGGTGATCCTCGAGGGCTTCCTCAAGACGGTCAAGGGACAGGAGATCCCGACCACCTCCAGGGCGTCCCGCGCGCCGGCGGCCCCCAAGGAAACGGCCAAGGTCGGTGCCCACGCGCTGGAGACGCCGGAGGAGGGCTGGGGCTTCTGCACCGAGTTCCTCATTGAGCGGCCGGCCAAGGCCTTCGACGTCGTTCGCGCCGAGCTGACGCCGATGGGCAACTCCGCGGTGATCGTTGGCGACGACCAGCTGGTCCGGGTGCACATCCACACCCTGGACCCGGGCGGGCTGATCGCCCACGCCACCTCCTACGGCCCGCTGCAGAAGCTCAAGGTCGAGGACATGACCCGCCAGCACCACGACATCCTGGCCCAGGAGCCCCCCGACGCAGACCAGGTGCCGGGGCCCGCCGCGGCGATCAACGGGCACAGCGCCACTGGCCAGGTGGGGGTGGTGGCGGTCGCTGCCGGCGAGGGCTTCCGCCGGATTTTCGAGGAGCTTGGCGCCGGCGTGGTGGAGGGCGGGCAGACGATGAACCCGTCGACCGAGGACCTGCTCGAGGCCGTCACCGCCAGCAGCGCCGACGAGGTCATCATCCTGCCCAACAACAAGAACGTGATCATGACCGCGCAGCAGGTCTCGAGCCTTTCCGACAAGGCGATCAAGGTGGTCGCCAGCAGGACCGTGCCGGAAGGCATCAGCGCCCTGCTCAACCTCGACCCTGCCGCCGGCCTGGAGCAAAACAGCGCTGCGATGGCATCGGCGCTCAAGGGGGTGCAGACGATTGAGGTGACCCACGCGGTTCGCAGCACCTCCGTCAACGGGCTGAAGATCCGCAACGGCGACATGATCGCGCTGGTCAACGGCAAGATCACCCGCGCCGGCAAGGACGCCCGCGAGGTCATGGACGGCGCCCTCGAGGGGCTGAAAATCGATGCCTTCGAGCTGCTGACGATCTACGCCGGAGCCGAGGTCCCCGACACCGAGGCCGAGGAGGTGGTGGGCCACGTTCGGGAGCAGTTCCCCAAGCTGGAAGTGCAGCTGCAGCGCGGCGAGCAGGAGCACTACCCGTACATCCTCTCGCTCGAATGACACGCATCGTCGTCGATTCCACCTGTGATCTCCCCGAGTCCCGGATGCGCGAGCTCGGCATCGAGATGGTGCCGCTGCAGGTGCATTTCGGGGACGAGGCCTTCCGCGACAAGATCGACCTCGACGAGGACGCCTTCTTCAAGCGCCTGGAGAAGGCCACCCAGCTCCCCACCACGTCGCAGCCCTCGCCCGGCGACTTCGAAGAGGTCTACGGCCGGATACCGGAGGGCGAGCCCATCGTCAGCATCCACATCGCCCACCAGCTGTCGGGCACGATCCAGTCCGCCAAGCTTGCCGCCGACGCTATGCCGGGCCGGGAGATTCACATCATCGACAGCGGCAACACCACATGGGCAGCCGGGCTGCTGGCGCTCGAGGCCGCCGAGGCGGTGCAGGCGGGGAAGGATCTGAATGAGGTGATCACGCACGTCGAGGGCCTGGTCCCTCGGGTGCGGCTGCTGGCCGTGCTCGACACCCTCAAGTACGTCGTCATGGGCGGCCGGGTCAGCCGCGTCCAGGGTGCGATCGGCGGCCTGCTGCGGGTGAAGCCGATGCTGCTGCTGGTCGACGGTGTCATCGAGCGAATGCCGCCGGCGCGGACCTGGGGTCAGGCCGGCCAGAAGATAGTCCAGGACATCGAGGCCCACGGAGGCGCGGATCGTATCGCCGTTATCCACGCCAAGGCTCCCGAGGCGGGCCAGACCATGAAGAAGACGCTGGAGGACAGCCTCGGCGTCGACGGGATCCTGGAGGGAACCATCGGGCCCGTCATCGGCACGCACTCGGGGCCGGGTGCTGTCGGCGTCGCCTACATCGCCAAGCAGGCGGGCTAGCCTGGCTCTTCCCCCCGAGGCCCCGGTGACCGCGCTTGCCGGGGTCACGCCTGCGTACGCCAAGAAGCTCGAGCGGCTCGGGATCCTGACCGTCGGGGACCTGCTCCAGCACTATCCCCGCCGCCACGAGGATTTCTCCCGCACGGTGCCGGTGATCTTCCTGGCCGATGGCGCCAAGCAAACCGTCAAGGTGCAGGTCGAGCAGGTGCGGCGGCGTCCGGGCGGCCGGGGGAGGCTGGCGACAGAGGCTTTTCTCAGCGATGACAGCGGACGGATGAAGGCGATCTGGTTCAACCAGCCCTACATGGCCCAGACCCTCCACGTCGGCGACGAGGTCGTGCTCTCGGGAAAGGTCCAGAAGGACCGCCGGGGTGGTGGCCTGGCGATGATGAACCCCGCGTTTGAACGCGGCACCACCGGCGGCCTCCACACCGGGCGCCTGGTGCCCCTCTACCCCGAGACCTATGGCCTGACCTCCAAGTGGATTCGCGCCCGGATCGACGCCGCCATGGACAGCGCCGATCAGATGCGCGATGAGGTGCCCGCCGACGTCGAGCGAAGCCAGGCCCTGCCCTCCCTGCCCAGGGCCATCCGCCAGGTCCACTACCCGAACGACGAGGAGGAGCTCAACCAGGCGCGCAAGCGAATCGCCTTCCGGCAGCTGCTGCTGATGCAGATCGCGGTGCTGATCAGCCGCGAGCAGCGCGAGCACCAGGTGGCCCCGAAGATCGCCTACGACGTCGAGCGCGCTCGCGCCATCCGCGATGCCCTGCCTTTCGACCTGACCGACGCCCAGCGCAAGGCCGCCCACTTCATCTTCAAAGACATGGCGGAGCCGCGGCCGATGGCTCGACTCCTCCAGGGCGATGTCGGCAGCGGCAAGACGGCGGTGGCGGCGATGGCCGCCGCGATGGCGTCGCGAGCGGGCTACCAGACGCTCCTGATGGCGCCCACCGAGATCCTGGCCCAGCAGCACGCTCGGACGCTGCGCCCGTACCTGGAGCCCCTGCAGATGCGCATGGACCTGCTGGTTGGCTCGACCACGGCCGCCAACCGGCGACGGATCCTGGACGAGCTCAGCCAGGGCGACCTCGACCTCCTGGTCGGAACCCACGCGCTGATCGAGCCAACCGTCGTGCCAAGAAGCCTGGGGTTGGTCGTCAGCGATGAGCAGCACCGTTTCGGCGTCGGCCAGCGGGAGGCCCTGGCGCAGAGATCGGGCACCTTCCCCCACGTGCTCTCGATGACGGCGACGCCAATACCGCGGACCCTCCAGCTCACCCTATACGGCGACCTCACCGTCTCGGTGCTCGACCAGATGCCGCCGGGACGGCAGGTGGTCGAGACCAGGATGGTTCCCGCGGCCCAGCGGCAGGAGGCTTACGACTTCGTTCGCGGCCAGGTCGCCGGCGGGCGTCAGGTCTTCGTCATATGCCCGCTGGTCGAGGATTCCGACCTGATCCAGGCGCGCTCCGCCACCAGCGAGCACGAACGCCTGCAGAAGGAGGTGTTTCCGGAGATGCGGCTTGCCCTCCTCCACGGCCGCATGAAGCCGGCCGAGAAGGATGGCGTGATGGAGGCGTTCAAAGCCGGCGAGTTCCAGATCCTCGTCAGCACCTCGGTGGTGGAGGTCGGGGTCGATGTGCCCAACGCCACCGTGATGATGATCGAAGGCGCGGAACGCTTCGGCCTGGCCCAGCTGCACCAGTTCCGCGGGCGCGTGGGCAGGGGAGAGCACAAGGCCTTCTGCCTGTTGCTCTCGGACGCGGAGGGAGCAGACTCGGCGGACTCCAATCGGCGGCTTGACGCGATGGTCCGGTACTCGAGCGGTTTTGACCTCGCCGAGGAGGACCTCAAGATCCGGGGCCCGGGCGACCTCATCGGCGCGACCGGGGCCCAGCACGGCCACGACGCCGGCCTCCTGGTCGCGGGCCTGCTCGACGTCCGGCTGATCGCAGCCGCGCGCGAAGAGGCCGAACGCCTGGTCCGCCAGGGCCTCGACCCCGCCATGGTACGGGCGGCACAGGGTTTCCACATCGCCGGTTCTCTGAGCTAGAGCACCCGATGCCCTTCCAGGTCATAGCCGGAACCGCGCGGGGCCGCCGTCTCAAATCACCGCCAGACGGGGTGCGCCCGACCGCCGCGATCCTGCGGCGCTCGCTGTTTGACATCATCGGTCCCGACGTCATCGAGGCCCGGGTCCTGGACCTCTACGCCGGCGCCGGCAGCCTGGGGGTGGAGGCGCTCAGCCGCGGAGCCGCGGGGGCCGATTTCGTCGATCGCGACCGGCGCTGCGTCGCCGTCATCCGGGCCAACCTGGGGCTGCTCGGCGATACCGAGGGCGCGGCGTCCAGTAGGGTAGACTGCGCTCCGGTCGAGTCCTGGCTGCGTCGCAACCGGCGGCGCCTGTCAGGCTATGACCTTCTCATCCTCGACCCGCCATATGGAGAGCCTGGATTGGAGAAAGTACTTTCGCAGCTGGCCCGCCCCGGCACGCTCAAGCCAGACGCCCTGGTGGTCGTCGAAGAGCGCGCCGATCGCGAGCTGGACACTCCCGAGGGGATGAGGATCGTGCGGCGGGTGGAGCACGGGGACTCGGCTCTGACCATGATGAGGCCGGCGCCTTGAGGATCGCCGTCTACCCCGGGAGCTTCGATCCCTTCACCCTGGGGCACCTCGACATCCTGGAGCGCGCCACCGGGATCTTCGACAAGGTCATCGTGGCGGTGCTCGAGAATCCCAACAAGTCGCCGCTCTTCAGCGTCGAAGAGCGCATCGAGATGATCGGCGAGAGCGTCGCCCAAAACGGCAACGTGGAGGTCGACTCATTCGACGGCCTGACCGTCGACTATGCCAAGAAGGTGGGGGCCGGCTCGCTGGTCAGGGGCCTGCGCGCCACCAGCGATTTCGAGAGTGAGTTCCAGATGGCGCTGTTCAACCGCAAGCTGGCGCCGGAGGTGACCACCGTTTTCCTGATGACCAGCTTCGCCAACGTGTTCCTGAGCTCCTCGCTGATAAAGGAGGTCGCTCGACACGGCGGCAACGTCGATTTCGCGGTCCCCGAATCGGTGGCAAAAAGGCTTGCGCGACTAGCAGAGAATAGAGGGCAATGAGCGACGAAGAGATCGAAGAGCCGATAGCTCCCGAACGCGACCACCGCAGCATCATCGAGTTGATCGACCACCTGGAGTACCTGGTGCACAGGGCGCAGCGGGTGCCCTTCACCCACAACGTGATGATCGACGAGGACGAGATCCTCGACCTCCTCGACCAGATCCACGTCAACATGCCCGAGGAGATCAAGCAGTCCCGCACCGTGCTGGCGGAGCAGGAGCGGCTGCTCAGCGAGGCCCAGCAGGAGTCGGCGCGGATCACCCAGACCGCGGCCCAAAAGGCCGAGAGCATGGTCAAGACCCACGAGCTGGCGCGCAAGGCCGAGGTGCAGGGCCAGGCGATCGTCCGCGAGGCGCAACAGCGCGCCGAGGACCAGAAGCGCGCCGCCGACGACTACGCCGCCGACGTGATGCAGCAGCTCGAATCGCACCTGGTGCGCACGGTGGCGACCGTTCGCAAGGCGCAGGAGACGCTGAAGAAGCCCGAGCCCGCTCCCGCCGGCGACGACGGCGCCGCCACCCGCTCCCGGCGCTGACCTCGAAGTTCGCCTCCGCGCCGGCCGCCGAGAGGCCGTCCGGTATAATCCGCCGGTCATGGCGGTCCCCAAGGAACGTACGTCGAAGTCCAACAAGCGCAGCCGGCGCGGGCATCTCGCCCTGCAGCGGCCGACGCTTGCCACCTGCAGCCAGTGCAAGAAGCTCAAGCGGCCGCATACCATCTGCCCCAACTGTGGCTACTACGACGGCCGCGAGGTCCTCGAGACCGAGTAGACCGCGCCGCGGGGCCAACCGCCCCGTGATGTTCCCGTCGACATGAGCCTGGCCCTGATATTTCCTGGCCAGGGGGCGCAGACGCCAGCCATGGGTGCCGGTGTCCTCGACGCGGGGTCTCCGGGGAACGCCATGGCGCGAGAGGCGTCGGAGCTGGTCGGACTGGACCTGGTCCGGCTGGCATGCGATGCCGACGCGGAAGAGATCCGGCCGACCGAGGTGGCGCAGCCGCTGCTGCTGCTGCTGTCGGCGGCGCTTTTGGAGACCCTGCCGGTAGAGACCCGCGCCCAGGTGACATCGGTGGCGGGCCATTCGCTGGGCGAGTACACGGCGCTGGTGGCGGCGGGCTCGCTCGATTGGCGCGATGCCTTGCAGCTGGTCAGAGAGCGCGGGCTGGCGATGGCGGAGGCCGCCCGGGGGCCGGGACAGGGCATGAGCGCGGTGCTGGGCGCGGATGAGGAGGCGGTCGCGGAAGCGCTGGCAGGCGCCGGCGACGGGGTCGCGGTGGTGGCCAACATCAACGCCCCCGGCCAGGTCGTGATCTCGGGTCATCTCGCGGCCCTCGAGGAGGCGGGGGAACGGCTCAAGGCAGCCGGGGCGCGCCGGGTAATGCCGCTCGAGGTCGCCGGCGCCTTTCACTCGCCGTTGATGGCTGACGCCGCCCTGCGCCTGGCCGCCGCAATCGACGCGGCGCCCCTCCGCACCGGCATCCCCCAGGCTTTCAACGTGGACGGTGCGGTCCGCACCGAGCCCGCCGACATCGCCGCTGCTCTACGGCTGCAGCTGACATCGCCGGTGCGCTGGACCGCCTGCGTGCGGACCCTAGTGGACCTGGGGGTAGACCAGTTCCTGGAGCTTGGTCCGGGCACCACTCTCAGCGCCATGGGCAAGCGCATCAACCCCGACGTCAGCTGGACCGCCGCCGCCACGCCCCAGGCGTTGGCAGCTGTGGAAGTCTGATGGATCTGAGCCTCGAGGGACGGGTGGCCCTGGTCACCGGCGCCAGCCGCGGCATCGGCCGGGCGGTGGCGCGGGAGCTGGGCTCGATGGGGGCGGCGGTGGCGGTCAACTACGCCTCGCGGGCGGAGGACGCCGCCGCGGTTGTGGATGAGATCACCGCCGCCGGCGGGAGGGCGGAGGCCTTCGCCGGCGACGTCTCCAACGCCGAGGTCGCGGCGGAGCTGGTGACCCAGGTCGGGGATCGGCTCGGGGGGCTCGACGTCCTCGTCAACAACGCCGGCATCGCGCGCGACAACCTGGTCCTGCGGATGAAGGACTCGGAGTGGAGCGAGGTGATCGCCGTCGATCTGACCGGCGCCTTTCACTGCTCGCGAGCGGCGCTGCGGCCGATGCTGAGGGCCCACTGGGGCCGGATCGTGAACATCGCCTCCGTGGCCGGCACTTCGGGTAACGCCGGGCAGGCCAATTACAGCGCCGCCAAGGCAGGCCTGATCGGGCTGACCAAAGCGTTGTCCCGCGAGGTGGGGTCGCGGACGATCACTGTCAACGCCGTTGCTCCCGGCTTCATCGAGACCGAGATGACGTCTGCGCTGCCCGCCGAGATCTTTGAGCAGGTCAAGGCGAGGGCATCGCTAGGACGGGTCGGCTCGGTGGAGGAGGTGGCCGCCGCGGTCGCCTTCCTGGCCAGTCCCGCGGCCTCCTACGTCACTGGGCAGGTCCTGATCGTCGACGGTGGCCTGACCGCCTAGCCCCCGCCTCGCCGGGTCCGCGGATGACGGCCTCGACCGACGTTGCCGACGTTTCCTGGCTTTTCCCTTACAATGCCCACCTATGAGTGAGACCGTCACCTACGACAAGTTCAAGGGCATCATTGCGGACCAGCTCGGCGTCGAGGCCGAACAGGTAACGCCCGAGGCGTCGTTCGTTGACGACCTCAACGCCGACTCCCTCGACCTGGTGGAGCTGATCATGGCCTTCGAGGAGGAGTACGGCATGGAGATCTCCGACGAGGATGCCGAGAAGATCGGCACCGTCGGCCAGGCCTGGGATTACGTGCAGGAGAAGCTAGGGATCACCTCCTGATGCCCGGCCGCACCAGCGGCCTGGCGTCCCTGGAGCGGAAGCTTCGACTCAAGTTCCTCGACCAGCAGCTGCTGCTGCAGGCCCTGACCCATCGGTCCTATGCCCACGAGCACGCCGCCGAGGGCGCCCGGGACAACGAGCGGCTGGAGTTCCTCGGCGATGCTGTGCTCGAGCTGATTGCCGCCGACGTCCTCTATCGGCGGGACCCTGATGCCGGGGAGGGGTCGTTGACGCTGGACCGAGCCGCGGTGGTCAGCACCGGGGCGCTGGCGGCGGCGGCGCGCCGGATCGAACTGGGACGCTTCCTGCTGGTTGGCCGGGGAGTAGAGAAAACGGGCGGCCGCGACCTCGACAGCCTGCTCGCCAACGCTCTCGAGGCGCTGATCGGGGCGATCTACCTGGATCTCGGTTACGAGACCGCCGCGCGCGTGTTCGACCGCCTCGGCGGAACGCCGGCGGAGGGCGCCATCAACCACAAGGGCCGCCTCCAGGAGATGACCCAGGCGGACGCCTCCGGGGTCCCGGTCTACCACGTGGTCGAGTCGACGGGGCCGGCTCACCGCCGTCACTACCGCGTCGAGGTCCGCCTCGCGGGGGTCAGGCTGGGCGAGGGGGAGGGGTCGACCAGGCGCGGCGCCGAGCAGGCCGCTGCCAAGGAGGCGATCGGGAATTTCGAGGCCTCCCGCACGGGGATCGCCGACGGCGGCTGACTACAACATGTGGTGTCGCGCCAAATAGGCGAGCCCACTATGTTGACCCCCAGGTGCGAACGATGTTTAATCGCGGCGATGGTCTTCGACCTTTGAGCCGCGTGGGTAGCGGCGCGGCCCTGGAGCTCGATCTGTGCATCTGAAGTCGGTCCAGATCCAGGGCTTCAAGACCTTCGCCAAGAAGACCGAGCTCCTCTTCGAGCCCGGCATCACGGCTGTGGTGGGCCCCAATGGCTCGGGCAAGAGCAACCTGGTCGACGCCATCCGCTGGGTCCTCGGCGAGCGCAGCGCTCGCGAGCTTCGTGGTACCAGGATGGAGGAGATCGTCTACTCCGGCGGCTCCCGGCGTGCCGCATCGGGAATGGCCGAAGTCAAGCTGCTGATCGACAACAGCGACGGCCGGCTGCCCGTCCCCTTCGCCGAGGTGGAGGTTATCCGGCGAGGCTACCGCTCCGGCGAGAGCGACTACTGGATGAACGGCTCACGCTGCCGCCTGCGCGACATCGAGGAGATGTTCGCCAGTACCGGCCTGACCCAGCAGGGGTATGCCGTGGTGGCCCAGGACGACGTCGACCACATCATCCAGACCACCGCCTCCGATCGGCGGGCTCTGATCGAAGAGGCCGCCGGGGTGCGCGGGCTGCGATCCAAGCGCCAGGAGGCGATCGCCAAGCTCAAAGACGCCGACGTCAGCATCCTCCGCCTGGGCGACATCGCGTCCGAGCTCGGGCCCCGGGTCGAGGAGCGCCGGCGCCAGGCGGAGGCGGCCCGCGAGCACGAGGAGTTGACCGCCCGGCTGGCGACCCTGCGCGGGAGCCTGCTCCAGGGGGAGTGGCGGCAGGCCCGGCTGGCGGTGAAGAAGGCGACCGCCCGCCTCGAATCTATGGCGGCGGCAGTGGCTGCCGCCGAGGCCGACGCCCTGGGGTTCGCGACCATCTACGAGGCCGAGAAGGAGAAGCTGGCGCGCGCCCACGACGCCAGGCTCGAGAGCGAGCGCCGTCTCGGCGGTCTGCGGTTGGCGGCGACGCACGCGGCGTCGAAGGCGGAGCTGGTGGCGGAGCGACTCTTGACGGCCCGGACCGCGGCTTCTCAGGCAGAGGCCGCCGAAACCGAGGCCGCGGCGCGTTTGGAAGCGCTGGGAGCGGAGCTGGCCGCGGCTGAGGCCGACGTCGCGGCGCTCGCGGACTTACCGGCCGGGGCCGTACCCGGACAGGCCAGCGCCGCAGGCCCGGACGCCGTGACGGCGGCCGTGGAACGACACTCGGCGCTCCAAGGCGACCTCAACGACCTGACCGAAGCGCACCAGCGAGCGGCCGCCCAGGTCCAGCGTCTCGAGGAGAGGGTGTCGCTGCTGCGCCGGCTGGCCCAAGACGGCGACATCCCGGCGCTGTCAGCGCGGCGGCTGGTGCAGCTGCTCGAGATCGGGGCGGTTCGCGAAGCCGCTACCAGCGCGGGGATTGCCGCGGCGACCTTGACGGAGTGGGCGGAGCAGGGGCGCGTCGAGCAGGCGGCGCTGGCAGCCGCGGGGGCTGCGGCGGAAGCCGAGCTGGACGCCGCCAGGACCGGCGCCGAGCAAGCCTGGGGCCGCCTCGAGGCGGGCCGCCAAGCCGCCGGCGCCGCCGCGGCCGACCTTGACGCGGCGCGGCGGGCGCAGATGGAGGCGGTCGCCGAGTCCAGGGCAATCCAGGGACGGGCCACCGCCGTAAGAGAGCGGGCGACGCGCGCCCGGACCATGCTCGATCGCCAGCGAGAGGAGGCCGAGCGAGCCAGGGCGCTACTGATCACAGCCAGGGAGTCAGCGGCACGGCTGGAGGCTGAATCGACGAGCGCCAACGACGAGGCCGCCGCGACCGCCGCCGCCCTGGAGGCCGCCCCGATCGCCGCCGAGGCGGTCGAGGTCGAGGCGCTCACCCGAGCCCTGGTCGATATGGAGAAGGGCCACCTGGAGCGCCAGGTGGTGCTGGCGCATCAGCGCGAGGCGCAGTCCAACGCCGTCGCGCAGCTGGAGGTCGACAACCAGGCGCTGGCCGAGCTTACCGAGCGCATGGGCGGCGCCAGCGACGAGCTCGAGGGGGTCGAAGTCGACTGGGAGAAGACCCAGCGCGAGATCAACCGCCTCGACCGCCAGCTGACCCAGATGGGCCCGGTCAATGAGCTCGCCATCAGCGAGTACGACCGGGACGGCGCGCGCCTGACTGCGATCAGCGGCCAGCTGGAGGACCTGACCCGGGCCCGCGAGGGACTCGAGCGGATCGCGGCCGAGCTCGGAGCGGAGATCGACAGGCGCTTCGAAGCGGTATTCGGTGCCGTCGCCTTCAACTTCCAGGACACCTTCGCGTCGCTCTTCGTCGGCGGCAAGGCGACCCTCAAGCTGGATGACCCGGAGTCGCCCGAGCCCGGCGTCGAGATCCTGGCCCAACCCGCGGGGAAGCGGATGCGAAACATCAAGCTGCTCTCCGGCGGGGAGCGCGCCCTGACCGCGCTGGCGTTCATCCTCGCCCTCGAGAAGGTGACACCCAGCCCGTTCTACATCTTCGACGAGGTCGACGCCCCCCTTGACGACGCCAACATCGGCCGCTTCACGGCCCTGCTCGAGTCGATGGCGGCGGACAACCAGTTCATTCTGATCACCCACAACCACGCCACCATGACCGTGGCCCAGGCGCTCTACGGAGTCACGCTCGAGGATTCCGGAGTCTCCCGGGTGGTGTCGGTCCGGCTCCGGGCCGGGGAGGTGATCGCGATCACGGGCACGGCCTGACGGGTCGGGCCGGCCGTCCGGTAGCCTCAACAACTGAATGACAGAGACCAGGCGACCAGGGCTGTTTGGCAGGCTGCGCGACCGGATTGCCTCAAGCACAATCGGGTTCCGGCAGCAGCTCACCGGGTTGGCCGCCTACGGCGCCATCGACGACGGGTTCTGGGACGAGCTGGAGCAGACCCTGATGAGCGCGGATCTCGGCCCCGAGGTGGGGCTGCGCTTGGCCGCCGACATCCGGGCCGAGGCACAGCGGCTCAGGATGCGCGACTCGGCGGAGGTGGTTGGCGGCCTGCGCACCCTCCTCCTCAACCGGATGGAGTGGCGCCCACGAGGGCTGGCGGCAGCGCCCCAACCGACCGTCTACCTGGTCGTCGGAGTCAACGGCACCGGCAAGACCACCACCGTGGCCAAGCTCGCGGCGCGGCTGCAGGCAGAGGGACGGCAGGTCCTGCTGGGGGCCGCCGACACCTTTCGGGCCGGTGCCATCGAGCAGCTTCGAATCTGGGCGGATCGCCTCGGCTGTGACTTCGTCAGCAGCGAGCCCGGCTCGGACCCGGCGTCGGTGGCCTTCGCCGCGGTGCAGGCCGGTGTGGCCCGGGGCGCGGGTGCTGTGATCATCGACACGGCCGGCCGCCTGCATACACAATCGAACCTCATGGAAGAGCTGCGCAAGATCAATCGGACCATCGCCAAGGCGCTGCCCGGCGCCCCGCACGAGACGCTGCTGGTGATCGACGCGGCGATCGGACAGAACTCCATCCAGCAGGCCAGGGTGTTCAACGAGGCCCTTCCACTCACAGGCCTGGTCGTCGCCAAGATAGATGGCAGCGCCAAGGGCGGTGTTGTCCTGGGGTTGGAGGAGCAGTTCGGCGTCCCGGTCAAGCTGGTCGGCACCGGTGAGCAGGCGACCGACCTGGAGCCGTTCGATCCAGCGGCCTACGTCGAGTCGCTGTTCGGGGTGGCGGCATGACCGAGCCCGGGGACCAGGACGGCGACTGGACCGTGGTCGCGGTGGTGGACGCCCTCGCCGCCGAGGTCCTCAAGGCCGCGCTCGACACCGCGGGCATCCCGGTGGTGGCGCGCCAGGAGGCCTCCGGCCGGATCATCGGTCTAACCGTCGGCTCGATGGGAGAGGTCAGCCTGCTGGTCCCCGCGGATCGGCTGACGGAGGCCGAGGCGTTGATCGCCGATTCTCACCCCATCGACTTTCCGGAGTCCGACTGAGATGGACCCGCGTGCGGTCTTGGCATCCGTCGAGCTGCTCCTGGGAGCGGGCATGGGCGGCCTGGGGGCTTGGCAGTACATCATCTCGGCGCCACTTCCCGGGCCGTTGGGCCGCCCGGTACGTGCCGGGCAGGACCTCAAGGAATCGCCACCGCAGCGGTGGCAGGTGAGCGGCGCGGCGATGGCGCTGTTCGGGCTTGGCTTCCTACTTTTCGGCTTCGCGGTCCTGCTCGAGGGCCATCTCGACCTCGGCGCTCTGGGCGCGATCCGGGACGTGGGGCTGCTCACGTGGCTGGCCGCGCTGGTGCTGGTCTTCCTTCTACTGACGAGGTACCGTCGGGCCGGCTGAAGCGCACTCTCACCCGTATACTGTCAAGTAGTGACACTTGACATTGAGCGGCGGAGGCGCCTCTTGGCCCTCGCGGACGCGTACTCCCAACTCCTGACCGAGCACCAGCGCGAGGTGCTCCGCCTCCACCTGGAGCGTGACTGGTCCTACGCGGAGATCGCCGAGGCGCAGGGGGTGAGCCGCACAGCGGTGTACGACATGGTGCATCGCTCCGAGGCCGTCTTGCGCGATTACGAGACCAAGTTGGGGCTGGTGGCGGCCTCCGAGCAGCGAGAACGAAACCGGGAGGAGATCAACTCGCGACTGGCCGAGCTCCAGGGAGAGCTATCGGATCTCAAAAAGACTGTCAAGGAGTTGACCTGACGTGTTTGAGGATCTGACCCGCCGCCTGGACGCCGCCTTCAAGGGCCTCCTCTCGCGAGGGGTGCTGACCGGGGCCGACGTGGACGCCGGCCTGCGCGAGGTGCGTCTGGCGATGCTCGAGGCCGACGTCAACTTCAAGGTCGCCCGCGATTTCATCGCCGATGTCCGAGCCGAGGCCGTCGGCGAAGCCGTCCTCAAGTCGGTCACCCCCGGCCAGCAGGTGGTCAAGATCGTCCACGACCACCTGGTCGAGCTGCTCGGCGGAGAGAACCACGGCATCGCCTACAAGGCCAAGCCACCGACGGTGATCATGACCCTCGGACTCCAGGGATCGGGCAAGACGACAACCGCCGCCAAGCTGGCGCTGCTGATCCGAAAGCAGGGACATCAACCCATGCTGGTGGGTGCCGACGTCCACCGGCCGGGAGCCAAGGACCAGCTGGAGGTCCTTGCCCGGCAGGTAGACATCGCCTATTTCACGGCCGCCGGGACGGCCGAGGAGATCGCGGTCGCGGCCCTCGACGAGGCCGAGCGGCGCGGGCTGGACGTGGTCATCATCGACACCGCGGGCCGGCTGCAGCTTGACCAGGAGATGCTCGAGGAGGTCCGCCGCATCCGCAGCCGCGTCGACGTCGACGAGAGCCTGCTGGTGGTCGACGCGATGACCGGGCAGGAGGCCGTCAACGTCGCCACCACCTTTGAGAAGGAGGTTGGTGTCGACGGCGTGGTCATGACCAAGATGGACGGCGACGCCCGCGGCGGGGCGGCGCTGTCGCTAAAGCAGACCGTGGGCAAGCCGATCCGCTACGTCGGGACCGGCGAGAAGCTCTCCGACCTCGAAGCCTTCCACCCCGACCGGATGGCTTCGCGGATGCTGGGGATGGGCGACATCGTCTCGCTGGTCGAGCGGGCGCAGGAGAACCTCGACCAGGAGGAGCAGGAGGCCGCCGCGGCCAAGCTGGCCAAAGGCCAGTTCACGCTCGAGGATTTCGTCGGCCAGCTGCGGCAGGTCAAGAAGATGGGGCCGCTGGAGAACGTGATCGGTATGCTTCCCGGCGCCGGCAGGCTGAAGGACATGGCCGGAGCGATGCCCAGCGAGAAGGACATGGCCCACCTCGAGGCGATCATCCTCTCGATGACGTCCCAGGAGCGGCGCCACCCGGAGATCATCGACGGGCGGCGCAAGCGCCGGATCGCCCGCGGCAGCGGCCGCCAGGTCCAGGAGGTCAACCAGGTCCTGAAGGGCTTCGAACAGATGCGACAGCTCATGAAACAACTACGCGGGGGCAAACTCCCCCGCATTCCCGGTCTCCCGGTGCTGCCGGGCGGCCGACAGTAGGAGGAACACTTGGCAGTAAAGATCAGGCTTCGGCGCGTGGGCGCCAAGAAGCGGCCTTTCTACCGGCTGGTGGTGGCGGACGCGCGCTCACCGCGCGACGGCCGGTTCATCGAGGCCGTGGGAACGTACGACCCGCTCCAGAACCCGGCGCTGGTAAAGGTCGACGCGGATCGCGTCAGGGAGTGGATGAGCAAGGGAGCCAAGCCGACCGACATCGCCCGGCAGCTGCTGGTAGCCGAGGGCGTCCTGGAGCACACCGGACCGAAGTTCGAGCGCGTCGAGAAGGGACCCAAGCCCTCCAAGAAGCAGGTCGCCAAGGCGCGCGCCGCCGAGACCGCGGCTGCCGAGCCCCCGGCGGCCGAGGCCCCGGCCGTCGCTGCTGACGAGCCGGCTGCCGAATCCGGGGCGGAGCCCCAGGCTGTGGCGGAGTCCTCCGCCGAGCCGGACACTGCTGGCGCGACTGAAGGCCAGGCGCTGGCGGAGGCTGCGACCGAGGCGCCGGCCGCTGCTGAGGCGCCTGCCGCGAGCGAAGAGGAAGCGCCCGCCGATGAGGAGGCGCCCGCCGATCAGGAGGCGCCGGCTGTTGCTGAGGCAGCTGCCGAGAGCGATGGGGATACGCCGGCCGCGGCTGAGGTCCCCGCCGAGGCCGAGACCGAAGTCCCGGAGACGGCTGCAGCGGAATCGACCCCAGCTGAGGCGGCCGAGGGGTCGAGCGACGCCGACGGCGACCCCGCGGCTGCGGCAGCCTCGGCCGGAACCGAAACCGAGACCAAGACCGTCGCCGAGACCGCTGAGGAGGAGTCCAAGTGAGCGTCGATTACGTCGACCTGGTCGAGTACATCGTCAAGAACATCGTTGATCATCCGGACGCCGTCGTGGTCGAGGCGGTCCAGGGCCGGGGCCGCTCCGAAACCGTTGAGATAAGGCTCGATCCCGGCGATGTGGGTCGGGTTATCGGCAAAGGCGGCCGCAATATCGAGGCGATCCGATCGCTGGTCAAGGCGTCGGCGATCAAGGAGCACCATCGAGTCAACGTCGAGGTGATCGCCGAGGACGAAGAGCGCGATGGTGGCTCTGACACCGCCGAGGTCGAGGCGGTCCCCGCCGGCGTACCATCCGAAGAGTCCTTCAGCGGGTCGGTCGAGGGCTCGCCGGAGGCAGTCGAGGGCTAGTTTGAAGCCACCCGAGCATGTCAGGATCGGCTACGTCCGGAGAGCCATCGGGCTTCGAGGCGAGGTCGAGGTGGAGCCGCTGACCGACAACTCCGGCAGGATCCGCGCCGGGCTGTCGGTGCACGCCGGGGCGGCCGTGCGCAAGGTCGAAGCCGTTCACAGCAGCGCCAACCTCCTGATCCTGAAGTTCGTCGGGGTCGACAACCGCGACGATGCCGACAGCCTCCGCGGCAGGTACCTGGAGGTGGAGACCATCGAGGTGGAGCCGCTGCCAGAGGGCTCCTACTACCACTGGCAGCTGCTCGGTCTCGAGGTCTTCGACATCGACGGCAAGCTGCTGGGCACCATCTCGGACATCATCGACAACCCCGCCAACGACGTCTACGTGGTCACCGGTGACGGCGGCCAGGTCCTGATCCCGGCCATCGTCGAGGTTGTCCTCAAGGTCGACCTGGAGGCCGGCAGAATGACCGTGAACCTCCCCGAGGAGGAGGTGGTCGGGTGATCTTCGACGTGGTCACACTCTTTCCGGATGTCTTCCCGGGGCCGCTTGGCGCTGGAGTCATCGGACGGGCGCTGGCGCGCGGCATCATCTCGGTCAACACCCACGATCTCCGGTCCTTCGCCGGCGACAGGCACCGCCAGGTCGACGACATTCCCTACGGCGGCGGACCGGGCATGGTGTTGAAGCCCGAGCCAATCTTCAAGGCGGTCCGGCAGATCCAGGAGTCAGGCGACGCACCGTGTGTCCTGCTGACGCCTCAGGGCCGGCCGCTGGACCAGGCGCTTGCAACCGAGCTCGCCACCAAGGCTCGGGTGGTGCTTGTCGCGGGACGCTACGAGGGCTTCGACGAGCGGGTTCGCACCGGGCTCGCTGATTACGAGGTCAGTGTCGGTGACTACATCCTCAGCGGCGGCGAGCTGGCCGCCATGGTGCTGATCGAGGTCGTCGCGCGCTACGTGCCTGGGGTCCTTGGGGATGAGGCGTCGGCAGCCAGTGACTCGTTTTCGGACGGGCTTCTGGAGCACCCCCAGTACACTCGTCCGGTCGACTTCGAGGGCCAGCGGGTGCCCGAGGTCCTTCTATCGGGCAACCACGAGATGATCCGCCGGTGGAGAGCGGAGATGGCCACAGAGCGAACTCGGGCACGCCGCCCCGAGCTGCTCGAACCCTCGACCCGCTCCGCTGGGACGCGCGTCGGCAACAAAGGAGAATCGAAATGAACATCATCGAAGCGGTCGAGAAGGACTATCTCAAGGCCGACACGCCAAAGCTGCGCTCCGGCGACACGGTGCGCGTGCACGTAAAGGTGGTCGAGGGGACCCGCGAGCGGATCCAGGTGTTCGAGGGCCTGGTGATCTCGATCACCAAGTCCGGACTGAAGGAGAACTTCACTGTACGCCGAGTCGCGCACGGTGTTGGCGTGGAGCGGACCTTCCTGGTGCACTCGCCGCGGATCGACAAGATCGAGGTCATCCGGCACGGCCAGGTGCGACGCGCCAAGCTCTTCTACCTGCGCGACAAGGTGGGCAAGCAGGCGCGCATCAAAGAGCAGCGCTAGCGCCAGGGGAGGCGCATGCCGCGGACCCACGCCCAACCCGCGCTTCCCATGGAGATCCCGCCGACTGACGTCTGGCTCAGGGAGCGCGCCGCCAGGCTGCACGGGCACGTTCTGGTCGCGGGCGTCGACGAGGCCGGACGCGGACCGCTGGCGGGGCCGGTGGTGGCGGCGGCAGTGCTGCTGCCGCTGGGGGTTGAGATACCCGGCATCAACGACTCCAAGCTGCTGCCGCCTGACAAACGTGAGGAGCTGGCGCTGGCGATCCGGCGGGTGGCCGTTGGCATCGGTGTCGGGGAGGCCGGCCACGAGGAGATCGACCGCGTCAACATCGCGGTCGCGGGGCGGCTTTCGATGCTGAGGGCCGTCGAAGCGCTGGAGCTGCAGCCCGACTACCTTTTGATCGACGGCTTCCCGGTGCCCGAGTGCTCGCTGCCGCAGGAGGCGTTGGTGAAGGGTGACCGGCGCAGCTGCTCGATCATGGCCGCGGGGATCATCGCCAAGACCACCCGCGACGCCCATATGAAACAGATGGCCGAGGTCTACCCGGGCTACGGCTTCGAGGTGCATTTCGGCTATTCCACGCCGGCGCACGCCGAGGCACTCACCCGGCTGGGGCCGTGCGCCATCCACCGCCGGAGCTTCTCGCCGGTGGCGGTGGCCCAAGCGATCCTTTCGGGCGAGGCGATCGAACCGGAACCGGTCGGCTGGTTTGGTGGACGCGATACCACAATAGAGTAAACTTTCCCGTGTGGACGGGAACAGGCGCGCCGAGCTCGGTCGGGCGGGGGAGGCGGCCGCCGAGGCGTTCCTGGTGGCCGCCGGGATGCGCCTGATCGAGCGCGACGTCCGGCTGCGCAACGGCCAGATCGACATCGTCATGCTGGATGGTCCCTCGCTGGTGCTGGTAGAGGTGAAGGCACGTCGCGGCGGTGACTACGGCCTGCCCCAGGAAGCGGTGACCCGGCGCAAGCTGGCCAAGCTGAAAGAGTTGGCCCAGACCTATCGGAGCCTCAACCCGAGGCTGGGTTCGGGGCTGCGGATCGATGTCGTCGCGATCGACATGGATGCGCGAGGAGCCGCGCGCGGCTGTGTGCACCTCCGGGCGGTGGGGCTTGACTGAATGCTCGCTCAGCGACGGGAATGGATTGCCCGCGCAATATCACAAAATTGTGTAATATTGGGATGTGATCGCGTCATCCCTGACCGCTTGCTTGGACGGCATCCAGGCTCGGCGTGTCGACGTCGAGGCCGACATCGCCGCGGGTTTGCCTTCGTTCAGCATCGTCGGGCTTACTGACAAAGCCGTACAGGAGGCTCGCGAACGAGTTCGCTCGGCGCTGCGTAACTCGGGCTTTGGTTTCCCCGGCCACCGTCTGACGGTTAACCTGGCGCCGGCGGAGCTCCGTAAGGAGGGCAGCGCCTTCGACCTCGCGATAGCGGTCGCCATCCTTCGTTCGATTCAGCTCCCGGGCCTGGATGGTGACAGTTCGACGGCCGGAGGCAGCGCCTTTATCGGTGAGCTCGGTCTCGATGGCAGCATCCGGCCGGTCCGGGGAGCGCTGGCCTTGGGCACACACCTCGCCGCCCGCGGTGTCCGACGCCTCTACGCGCCTACCGCCAACGCCGCCGAGGCGGCGGGCTCGGGCCTGCCGGTACACCCGGTTGGACACCTGACCGAGCTGGTGGCGCACCTTCGCGGTGAGACGCTGATCCCGGTGCAGCATGCAGCATCAGCGGCCGAGGTGGCGGCGCTGCCCGAGGTTGACCTGGCCGACATCGAGGATCAGGCGGTCCCCAAGCGGGCCCTGGAGATCGCCGCCGCCGGCGGACACCACCTGCTCTTCACCGGCCCGCCGGGCGCGGGCAAGTCGATGCTCGCGAGGGCCTTCGCGGGTCTGCTGCCGGACCTCTCCGTGGCCGACAGCAAGGAGGTGACCACCATCCACTCGATCGCCGGGGTTCTTCGAGGAGGGGGGATGATGCGGCGGCCGCCGTTGCGGTCGCCACATCATTCGGTCTCGCTTGGAGGGCTGATCGGAGGCGGCGCCTCGTTCATGCCCGGCGACCTGACGCTTGCGCACCGTGGCGTGTTGGTCCTCGACGAGCTGCCTGAGTTCCGGCGGGACTGCCTCGAGGCGCTGCGCGAGCCGCTCGAGGAGGGCAGGTTCCGGGTCAGCCGCGCCGGCGGCACCAGGGTGCTGCCGGCGGACTTCGTGCTGGTGGCCACCGCCAACCCGTGCGCCTGTGGAGTGGCCGATGCGGAGGAGTGCCGGTGTGCGCCCGACGTCCTGGCGCGATACCAGCGAAAGGTCTCCGGCCCGTTGCGAGATCGCCTCGACCTCATCGTTCAGGTCGGCGCGGTGACGCTGACCGGCGTACGCCACGGGCGGGTGCAGCCGGAGTCAGGTCCCGCCAGGGCCCGAGTTGAGGCCGCGCGTGAGCGCCAGGCGGCGAGGCAGGGCGCCGGCATCTTGAACTCGGCGGTGCCCGGCGCGGCGCTGGGCGAGGTGTGCCGGCTCGACGGCGACGCCGAGGCGTGCCTGCGGACCGTGTCACATCAGTTCGGATTGACAGGCCGCGGATTTCACGGCGTGCTTCGGGTGGCTCGCTCGATCGCCGACGTCGAAGGCCACGACCGGATCACCACCGACGACCTGCTGGAAGCATGCGCGTTCCGCCTCCGCTGAACTGGCGGCGGATCGAGCCTGCGGAGGCGGAATACCCGGCCCTATTAAAGGAGGTGAAGGCGGCGCCTGGCCTGGACGTGGCCGGGGAGCTGCGGGCCGCCGACGAGGTGGTCGCGATAGTTGGTTCGCGCTTGTCGTCGCCTTACGGCGAGGATGTCGCCTATGAGATGGCGGCGGAACTGGCATCTGCTGGTTTCGTGGTCGCCAGCGGGCTGGCCAGAGGCATCGACGCGTGCGCCCACCGCGGAGCGCTCGACGCGGGCGGCCGGACTATCGCGGTGATGGGCACCGGTCGCGACCGGGTCTACCCGCCAGAGCACTTCTACCTCGCCCGGCGGATCGCCGAGCAGGGCGCACTGGTGACCCAATTCCGGGAGGGCACGGCTCCGCTGGCGTCGAATTTTCCCAGTCGCAACCAGACCCTCAGCGGGCTCAGCCTCGGCGTGGTAGTGGTGGAGGCCAAGCGCCGCAGCGGTGCGATGCTGACCGCCGGCTCCGCCGCCGATCAGGGCCGGCTGGTGATGGCGGTCCCGGGCAGCATTTACAGCCCCACTTCGGTCGGCTGCCACGAGCTGCTTCGGGACGGTGCCCACCTGGTGAGCTCTGCCGAGGAGGTGGTCCAGGAGGTACGACGAGATCCGCTCTTCAGACTCCTTGATGTGGCGCCCAAGACGGAGCAGCCACCGGCGTACGGCGACCTTCGCGATGACCTGATGCGCGTGTTGCGCTCGCATCGGCTGAGCCTGGACCAGATCTGTGGCAGGACCCAACGACCGGCGCGAGAGGTGGCGATGGCGGCGGCCCAGCTTCGACTCGACGGGGCGATAACGTTGCGAGACGGGCTCTACAGCGCCAATCGTCACCGCTACGCGGTGCCTTCGAGGTCGGCTCCGATAGGGAATGTCGGAGGTTGACGCGGGCTTATAGTCTGCACCCATATGCCACAGGGCCAGACCGAAGCCTCCAAGCAGGAGGCGGCGGGTACCCATCAAGGGACACCGCTGATCATCGTCGAGTCCCCCTCCAAGGCGCGGACTCTGGAACGCTACCTCGGAGGGCGTTACCTGGTGCGTGCCTCGATGGGTGCGATCCGCGATCTGCCCAAGAGCGACCTGGGAATCGACGAGGCCAACGATTTCGAGCAGACCTACGTCGTCATCGCCGGCAAAGAGAAGGTGATGCGCGACCTCAAGGCCGAGGCAAAAAAGGCGTCGCAGGTAATCCTGGGGACTGACCCCGACCGCGAGGGAGAGGCAATCTCCTGGCACCTGGCCAAGGAGCTCAAGCTCCAGGATCCGCAGCGGGTGCGCTTCGAGGAGATAACCCGCTCAGGGGTGGAGAAGGCCCTCGCTGAGGCGGGACCCATCGACACCAACCTGGTAAACGCCCAGATCGCGCGGCGCGTTATCGACCGCCTGGTCGGCTACAAGGTCAGCCCCGTGCTGTGGCGCAAGGTCAAGCCGAGCATCTCCGCCGGCCGGGTGCAGTCGGTGGCGGTGCGCCTGGTCTGCGAGCGCGAGGAGGAGATCGACGCCTTCGTCGCGCGCGAGTACTGGACCATCGAGGCGGATCTGCGGCGACCCGGGCGTGAGCCGGACTTCAAAGCCCGGCTGCTCACGGCCAAGCCGTCGGAGGGCGTCGTGGAGGAGGGGACCGAGGCTTCCGACGACGCCGACGCCAGCGCGGACGGCGGCCGGCCGGAGCTCGCCGACGAAGCCAGCGCGACAGCCGTCCTGGAGCAGCTGCGTCAGGGCACATACACTGTCGCGTCGGTTGAGGTTCGCGAGCGGGCCAGTAACCCGCGCGCCCCCTACGAGACCAGCACCCTGCAGCAGGATGCGTCCAACCGCATTCGTTTCAGCCCGCGCAAGGCGATGCAGGTCGCGCAGCAGCTGTACGAGGGCGTCGACCTGGGCGCGGAGGGCCCTTCGGGTCTGATCACCTACATGCGTACCGACGACACCCGGGTAAGCAACGAGGCGGTGGGTGCGGCCCAGGGATGGATCCGCCAGAACTACAGCGAGGACTACGCCCAGGCGCGGACCTGGGGCAAAAAGAAGGGCGCCGCACCAGTGGAGGCGCAGGGCGCGCACGAGGCGATCCGCCCGACCGACGTCACCCGGACTCCGGAGTCCGTCGAGCAGTACCTGACCAACGACCAGTTCCGCCTCTACACCTTGATCTGGCGCCGGTTCATGGCCAGCCAGATGGCGCCGGCCCGCTACGAGAACACCCGGGTTGACATCACCGCGGCCGGCTACACGTTGAGGGCCAACGGGTCGATCCGGCGGTTCGACGGCTTCGAGAGGGTCTGGGAACGCGAGGTCGACGACGATCCCGGCATCCCTGAGCTGGCTGCGGGAGACCTGCTCGACCTGCTCGACCTGGCGAGCGAGCAGCATTTCACCCAACCGCCACCCCGGTACACCGAGGCATCGCTGATCAAGGAGCTGGAGGAGCGCGGCATCGGCCGTCCCAGCACCTACGCGCCGACCATCGACACCATCGAGCGGCGCGGCTACGTGCGAGCTGTCGAACGAAGGCTCCATCCGACCCCGCTGGGCAAGGCGGTGAACGCTTTCATGGTCGCCAACTTCGCCGACCTGGTGGAGTACGGCTTCACCGCCAGCATGGAGGGCGATCTCGACAAGATCGAGAACGGTACCGCCTGGGTGCCCTTCATGCGCACCTTTAACAACGACCTCGACCACTCACTGGCCAAAGCCACCGACGCCGAGCCGGTGCGGCCCACCGCCATGGCGGAACGGACCGGCGAGATCTGCCCCAAGTGCGGCGAGGGCGAGCTGGTCAAGCGTGCCGGCCGCTTCGGCGAGTTTGTCGGATGCTCGCGCTATCCGGCGTGCGACTACATCAAGGATCGCGAGGAGCGGCCTGCGGCGGTCGAGACCGGCAAGGCGTGCCCGACGTGCGGCAAACCGCTGGTCATGAGGCAAAGCCGGCGAGGCCCCTTCATCGGCTGCTCCGGATACCCCGATTGCCGCTACACCGAACAGGTGGAGGGGGGCTCGCCGGGAGCGGCGAACCGGCCCGAGCCCACGCTTCTTGACGAGGCGTGCCCGGTGTGCGGCAAGCCGATGGTCATGCGTCGCGGGCGCTTCGGCGAGTTCAAGTCTTGCAGTGACTATCCAAAGTGCAAGGGCCCGGCGCGTACAGGCACCACTTCTCGCAAGCGGACTGCTAAAAAGAGCTGATGGCGAAGCGCAAGCGGCCGGAGGCGAAGACGCCGGCGGCCAAAACCGGCACGGCCGGCCCACCTCCAAAGGAGGGCGCGCCTAAACCGTCGAAGCAGACGACGGCATCGAAGACAAACCTCGCGAAACCATCAGCCGCGGCCCCTCCGACATCCGCGGGCTCCCCGACCGCCACCCGCGGAAGCGCCAACGCAACCTCGAGGAAGAAGCCGGCAGCCAAGCTGACCCCGTTCGATCCCGAATACGAGCGCCCCATCTCGGAGCTGCCCCCGCTGGTCTTCCCGAACTCGGAACAGTACGAGTTTCGCCTCAAGGCCGAGGAGCGACGCCGCACCCGGCTGCGCAACGAGACCGTATTCGGGGTGGTGCTGGGCGTGATCGGAGTGATCGTCCTGGTCGCGGCGCACACCCCTGGATTCCTCGGGTTGGCCGCCATAGCGGTGGTCGCCATGGCCGCCTACGAACTGATGGTCTCGGGGCTGGAATAGGCCCGCTATACTCGTCCAGCCCGGGAGACCGGGTAATACACACGCCCGATATCGAAACCGATGGTGCCTCGCGACTGCCGCGGGGTTTATGACGGGCGGAGGCAACAACCAGGAGGTTCACCACAGATGCCTGCAGTCACGCTCAAGCAGCTCCTCGAAGCCGGGGTGCATTTCGGACACCAGACCAGCCGCTGGAACCCGAAGATGAAGCCGTACATCTTCACGGCTCGCAACGGCATCCACATCATCGACCTGGCGCAGACCGTCAAGCTGCTTGAAGAGACCTATCAGTGGGTCATCCAGGCCGTCGCCGACGGCGGTTCGGTGCTCTTTGTGGGCACCAAGAAGCAAGCCCAGGGGATCATCGAAGAAGAGGCCAAGCGCAGCCACCAGTACTACGTCAACCATCGCTGGATGGGGGGCATGCTGACCAACTTCGGGATAATCCAGCAGCGTTTCGCCCGGCTCCAGGACCTCAAGGAGCTGCGCGACACCGGCGGCTTCGATCACATGCCCAAGAAGGACGCCGCCAAGCTGGAGGATGACCTCGACCGCCTGGAGCGCAACTTCGGCGGTATGGCTGAGATGAAGCGCCTGCCGGCCGCCGTCTTTGTGGTCGACCCGCGCAAGGAGCACATCGCGGTGACCGAGGCGCGCAAGCTCAAGATCCCGATCATCGCGATCACCGACTCCAACTGCGACCCCGAGCTGATCGACCACGTTATCCCGGGCAACGACGACGCCATCCGAGCCGTCCGCCTGATCAGCGCTCGCATCGCCGAGGCGGCCATCGAAGGCCGCGCCGCCCGGCCCCAAGCCGCCGAACAGGACGCCGAGGAGGCCGAGCCGGTGGTCACCGAGGCCGAGCTGGCCGAGGCTCCCGCCGCAGATGCCACCATCGAGCGGGTGGAGCCACCGGTGGTGGCCGAGCTCGGTGACGAGGACGAGATCAAGCCCGAGCCTGAGATCGCCGAGGAGGAGTTCGAGAAGGTTCTCGAGGGCCTCGACGTGCAGGACAAGATGATGGGAGACGCCTGATGGCCGAAATCACCACCGCCCTGATCAAGGAGCTTCGAGATGCCACTAACGCCGGCGTCCTGGATGCGCGAAAAGCGTTGCAGGAGGCCGATGGGGACATCGAGAAGGCCAAGGATTGGCTGCGTCAGAAGGGCATCACCAAGGCCGGCGAGCGCGCCGGGCGGACCGCGGCCGAAGGTGTCATCGGCACCTACGTGCACCACAACCACCAGGTCGCGACCCTGGTGGAGCTGAACAGCGAGTCCGACTTCGTTGCCCGCAACGACATCTTCAAGGACCTGGCCCGCGAGCTCGCCATCCACATCGCGGGAACCGGCCCTCGATGGGTCACACGCGACGAGGTACCCGAGGCGATCGTTCAGCGCGAGCGCGACATCGCCATCGCCACCGCCAGGGACCAGGGCAAGGAGGCGATGGCCGACAAGATCGCCGAGGGCAAGCTCAATGCGTTCTTCGGCGAGCATTGCCTGATGGAGCAGAAGTGGGCCAAGGACGACAAGAAGAAGATCCAGGAGCTCGTCGACGAGGCCATCGCCCAGCTCAAGGAAAACATCGTGGTGTCGCGTTTTGCCCGCTTCAAGGTCGGCGAGGCTGCCGTCGTCGACGCCGGGCCCGGCGGCGAAGTCTCGGGCGAGGCCTAGCCTGACGGCAATGGCATCGGGGGCCGCCCAGGCGCCGAAATACCGGCGCGTGCTCCTCAAGCTCAGCGGTGAGGCGCTCCTCGGCCCGTCCGGCTTCGGCATCGACCAGGACACCGTCAGCACCATCGCTCGGCAGGTTAGTCGCGTTCGCGACCTGCACGTTGAGGTCGCCATCGTCATCGGCGGCGGCAACATCTTCCGGGGCAACTCCGCCGGCGGCATCGACCGCACCCAGGCCGATTACATGGGCATGCTGGCCACCGTCATCAACGCGCTGGCGCTGCAGGACGCGCTCGAAAAGATCGGGGTGCCTACGCGAGTGCAGTCGGCGATCGCGATGGCCCAGATCGCCGAGCCGTACATCCGCCGCCGCGCCGTCCGGCACCTGGAGAAGGGTCGCGTGATCATCCTTGCGGCGGGGACAGGAAACCCGTACTTCACCACCGACACTGCCGCCGCGCTGCGGGGCGTCGAACTCAGCGCCGACGTCATCCTTAAGGCAACCAAGGTCGACGGGATATACAGCGCCGACCCGCACAAAGACGCCAGCGCCGAGCGCTACGCCAGTCTCAGCTACCTTGACGTGCTCAACCGGGGCTTGACCGTGATGGACAACACCGCCATCACAATGTGCATGGACAACAACCTGCCGATCATCGTTTTCGACCTGATGCAGGAAGGCAATATCGAGAAGGTGGTGCAGGGCGACGAGATCGGGACGCTGGTATACGGTAGGTAGCCGATGGCAGATGAGGCGATGATCGAGGATCTCCTTCGCGAGGCGGAGGTGAAGATGCAGAAGTCACTCGATGCATTGCACAAGGAGCTGTCCACCATCCGTACCGGTCGGGCAACCCCCGCACTGCTGGAGCGGGTGCACGTCGACTACTACGGCACCCAGACCGCCCTGCAGCAGCTGGCGCAGGTCCACGCGCCGGAGCCGCGGTTGCTGGTGATCCAGCCCTACGACCGCAGCTCGATAGCGGCGATCGAGAAAGAGCTGCAGAAGTCGGAGCTCGGCCTCAACCCGTCGAACGACGGGCAGGTCATCCGGATCCCCTTCCCACCGCTGACGGAGGACCGCCGCAAGGAGCTGGTCAAGGTCGTCAAGCACAAGATCGAGGAGTCACGCGTCGCGATCCGGAACATCCGCCGCGACGAGCAGCACGGGATCCAGGAGTTCGAGAAGGAGCATCTGATCTCGCAGGACGACGCCAAGCGCGGGCTCGACCACCTTCAAAAGATCACGGACAAGTTCATCGCATCCGCCGACGAGACCGGCGCCCGGAAAGAGGCGGAGATCCTGGAGGTCTAGGGCTTTAGCGCATCCGGCGGCTGATGCAGTGCCCAAGGTCCATCGCCCTCCACCACCCGAAGGCGGATCTCGCCGGCGCCCCGGCCTTCGGCATTGCCAGTCCTGGCCGCTGGCCGCCCCGCCGACGTTATTGGCGCACGAATCGGACGTGCGTCACCGAGGCCGACCCGACCATCTCGACGTTCTCGTAGCCGACCGGTCCACCGTCCAGATCGTCAAACAGGCGCTCGCCGCTCCCCAGGAAGATGGGCACGATCGCCACGTGCAGCTCGTCGATGAGACGAGCGCGCAGGTACTGCTGGATGGTCGCCGCGCCGCCCCCCAGGCGCACGTCGGCGCCTCCCGCCGCCTCGAACGCCCGCGACAACGCCGCCTCCATCCCATCGGTCACGAAGTTGAACGTCGTCCCGCCCTGCATCACCAAGGGAGGCCGTGGATAGCGCGTCAGCACGAACACCTGGTGGTGGTATGGCGGTTCGTCGCCCCACCAACCCTTCCACTCCTCGTCGGGCCACGGCCCGCGGATCGGGCCGAACATGTTGCGTCCGATGATCGTGGCGCCGATGCCGGTGTCGCCCGCTACCATGAACCGCTCGTCGAGGCCCTCGTCGCCACCCTCCTGGCCGATCATGCGACGGCCGTAACGGGTCGCGAAGACCCATTCGTGCAGCCGCTGCCCGCCGACGCCGAGCGGGTCATCAAGGCTCTGCAGCGGCCCGGCGCCGTACCCGTCGACGGAGATCGCGAAGTTATGGACGCGCAGTTTCGGCATCGCGATTTACCTTACGCCCCGTTTCCGAGTTGCGCTCCCTATGCCGGATCTGGGACAGCCGCCTCCATCAGCGCCTTCATCGTTTCGGCGGCCGCTTCGAGTTGCTTCTTAACCAGTCGCACCACCACCGGCTCGGCCAGTTTCACGAAGCCGCGGCTCTCGCCTCGGTAGACGTTTGTCAGCTTGGTTCCGTCCTGGGTCGGCTCCAGTGTGCTCTCGAGCTCCAGATGGAACGGGCCGGCGGCCGTTTTGGCGATGAACCTTTGGTTGGGGATGTACTCCGTGTACTCCTGGGTGATCTCGAAGCTGCGGCCCAAGAACTTCCCCTCGAAGACGATCTTCGTACCGACGCCTAGCGGGCCCTCGCTGGTCGGGTAGGCCTTAGTCAGTCCGGCGTTCCACTCCGGCATCCGATCGAAATCCTCGAGAAAGGCCCACACCTCACTGACGGGTCGGTCAATGGTTGTCACGATCTCGAACTGGTTCATGCCATCCTCCTGCCCGGATTTGAATTCCGAGGCTTGTCTCCTCGCCACCAACGTATGCCTGCCCGAGGGCGCGGCCAAGGGTGCGGGGGCCACCGCCGCCATGGTGGCAGCACCACCGAGGCCGGATCGGCTCAGCGGGATGGGCTGAGAGAGAGAGGTCTGACGGAAGATGGCCCCCACCGCCTGGTCGGGTGAGGCGCGGGTTCATCCTTGGCGGCCTGTCGCGCAACCAGTGATGGGTGCTGTTCTGGTGGCGCAAACGATAATCGGGGCGAGATGCAGGTCCCCCGTCACATCGCGATCATCATGGACGGCAACGGTCGCTGGGCAAGGGCCCGCGGCAAGCGCCGGCTGGAGGGCCACCGGGCGGGGCTGAAGGCCATCCGCCGGGTTTTGAAGGCGTGCGACGAGCTGGGCGTCAGTGTTCTCAGCCTCTACGCGTTCTCAACCGAGAACTGGACCCGGCCGCGCGCCGAGGTCGACGGGCTGATGCGCCTCTTCTCTCAGACACTGGATCGCGAGATCGACGAGCTCAACAGCGAGGGGGTGCAGCTCCGCATCACCGGGCGGCGCGAGGGGCTGTCGGTGAAGCTGCTTCGCAAGATCGAGGCCGCCGAGGCGCTGACCCGTCCCAACCAGGGGCGGGTGCTGAACCTGCTGATCAACTACGGTGGCCGCGCCGAGATCGTCGACGCCGTCAAAACGCTGCTGGCAGCGGGTGTCGACCCCGAGAGACTCACCGACCAGGACATCAGCAACGCCCTCTACCATCCTGACCTGCCCGAGCCGGATCTCGTGATACGCACCGCCGGAGAACAGCGGCTTTCGAACTTCCTGGTGTGGGAGACGGCGTATTCCGAGTTCCATTTCACGGAGACCCTCTGGCCGGACTTCGAGAAGGCGGACCTGGTGGAGGCGATCGCCGCCTTCAACGCCCGGGAGCGGAAGTTCGGTGGCTTGGGCGACCAGGAGCCGGCGCCGGATGAAACCCGTGGCGTCGCCTGAGACCATCGGCCCGGCGACCTCCGCCGTCGAGGCGCCGCCCGCTGGACCGCGCCGGACGATGAGCCCGCTTATGGTCCGCGTCCTCAGCGCCGCCGTGCTGGTGGCCGTGCTCCTCAGCTCCCTGGTGGCCGGGCCCACCGTGGCGCTGCCCGTACTCACCATCCTGATCATGGTGGGGACCTGGGAGTACTACGCGATCACCAGGCGGATGGGCGTGGCGGCGGCACCGTGGGTGCTCTTCCCGCTGACCCTGGTCCTGCTTTTCCGCTTCCAGATTGACGCCGTCTCGCCGCAGCTGGTGCCGCTGGCCCTGACCATCGCCATCGGAGCGGGTCTGGCCGTGTACCTCGTCGCCCGGCAGCCGGTGGACGGCATGAGCCGCTGGGCGATGGCGATCGCCGGCTCTTTGTACATCGGCTGGATGCTGGGCTTCTACTTCGCCCTTTACACCGCGCACGAGCCGGACCCGGCCAGGATCGGGACGGCGCTGTTGCTGGCGCTCGCAGGCTCGACAGTGCTCGGCGACACCGCCGCGCTGCTGGCCGGCACGCGTTTCGGCCGGCATTCCTTCTTTCCCGGCATCAGCCCCCACAAGACGGTCGAAGGTGCGGTCGCCGGGTTCGTGGTCCAGGCCCTGGTCTTCTCATGCCTGGGTTTGCTGGCAGACATCCCTGTGGGTCACGGCGTGGTTCTGGGTGCGATGGTGGCGCTGGCGGCTCAGGCCGGCGACCTGGTCGAATCGCAGTTCAAGCGCGCCGCCAAGGTCAAGGACGCCGGCAACCTGGTCCCCGGGCACGGCGGGATGCTCGATCGGATCGACTCCCTGATCCTGATCCCGGCGGTTGCCTACTATTACCTTGAGTTGGTCCTGCACGTGAAGCTCCCCCAGTGAAGCACCACGGCATCGCGGTCCTGGGAGCCACCGGGTCGATCGGCCGGCAGGTCCTCGAGATAATCGATGAGTTCCCCGATCGCTTCGAGCTGGTCTCCGCCACCGCCGGCACCGACGTGGTCCGGCTGGCGAAACTGAAGGCCCGCAACTCCAAGCTCTTCGTCGCGGTGGCCAACCTCCCTGAGGGGCGCGGCGCGGCGCCCAAGGGCATCGAGGTCGGAGAGGAGGCGATCATCCGCGCGGCCACCCACCCCAAGGCTGACCTCGTGGTGGTGGCTATCAGCGGCTTCGCCTCCCTACGGCCGACGCTGGCAGCGCTCGAGTCGGACAGAGACATCGCGCTGGCGAGCAAAGAGGCCCTGGTGGTGGCGGGCGAGCTGGTCATGGGCGCGGCGCGGACCCGCGGCCGCTGGGTCCTGCCCATCGACAGCGAGCACTCGGCCATCTGGCAGTGTCGCTGGGGGGAGGACCTGACCACCATCAGCGGCATCACTCTGACAGGCTCCGGCGGTCCCTTTCGCAAGCTGCCCCTGGAGAAGCTCCGCGACGTCACCGTGGCGGACGCCCTCAAGCACCCGACCTGGAAGATGGGCCCCAAGATCACGATCGACTCCGCGACGATGATGAACAAGGCGCTCGAGGTGATCGAGCTGCACCACCTCTTCGACATCCCCTACGACCAGATCAAGGTTGTGATACACCCGCAGTCGATCGTGCACAGCCTGGTCGACTTCGTCGACGGCTCGACCAAGGCGCAACTTGGGTTGCCGGACATGCGGGTACCGATTTCGATCACGCTCGGATATCCCGAACGACTTTTCCGCCATCCCGAGCCGCTGCGGTTGGAGGAGGTCGGCCGGCTCGACTTCCAACCGCCAGACCCCAAGCGCTACCCCGCCATCCAGCTCGGCCTTGACGCCGGCCGGAAGGGGCAGACGTACCCGGCCGTCCTCAATGGGGCCAATGAGGCCGCGGTCCAGCTCTTCGTCGAGGGCTCGATCAGCTTCGACCGGATCGTTCCCCTGGTTGCGGATACGCTTGAAGCCCACACCCCGCAGCCGGCCGATTCGCTGGACTCCCTGGTGGAGGTCGATGCCTGGGCCCGGGAGTGGGCCAGGAACAAGGCGGGGGCGGTTACGGTCTAACCCTTGAGGCACAGCGTCCTGAATTGAATCTGCTCGTCGTCATCGCGGTCGTGCTCGTGTTCGGCTTCCTGGTCACCTTCCACGAATTCGGGCACTACCTGCTTGCCAAGCTCAACGGGGTGCGCGTCCTCGAATTCAATGTTGGCTTCGGGGCCCCGCTGGTCCAGAAGACGTGGGGGGAGACCACCTACGGGATTCGGTCGATCCCGCTGGGCGGCTACGTGCGGTTGGCCGGGATGGATGACGGCGAAACCGGGCCGCGGAGCTTTACCCAGAAGCCCGTGTGGCGGCGGCTGACGATCATCGTGGCGGGATCATTCGCGAACCTGATATTGCCGATCGCGATCTTCTTCGTGATCTACGTGATCCAGTCCGGTGGGCCGGTCACGGTGCAGGAGCTGGTCGTGGGAGCCCCTGCTCAGCGCTCCGGGGTCCAGGCCGGCGACCAGCTGGTGGCGATCAACGGCCACCCGATCAATTCGGTCTACGACCTCAGGGACCAGGTCAACGCTTCAGCGGGGAACCCGGTGGTGCTCAAGTTCGGTCCGCCCGGGAAGCCCTCCCGCGAGATCGCCATCGAACCCGTCAGGCAGGGTGGTCGATGGTTGATCGGCGTCTCGCCCAGCGGTGGTGCGATTGACCCGGTCCATGGCCTGGGCGACGCCGCACACCAGGACTGGCAGTTCATCACGGCCACGCTGGGCGGCTTCGCCATGCTCGTCAGCGGCGCCATCCCGGGAGGCCTGGGTGGGAGTTGCGGGCCCTCGGGGCCAATCGGGATCGTGCGCGCCACCGCCGAGGCGGCATCAGCAGGCTGGCTCAACCTGCTCTTCTTCGCCGCCTTCCTCTCTGTGAACCTCGGTATTCTCAATTTGCTGCCGCTGCCGGCCCTCGACGGTGGGCGGTTGGCGTTCCTGGTCATCGAGGGCGTTCGCCGTCGAGCCATCGACCCTCTGAAGGAGCAAAGAGTGCACTACGCCGGGCTGGTCGTCCTGCTGGCGTTCGTCGTCTTCGTCAGCTACAACGACATCGTTCGCCTGGGCACCCCGTTCGGCTCCTTGCTGAGCCAGTGCGGCGGATGAGCGACGAGCTGCGGGTGCTGCCGCCACAGCACGAGACCGGCGAGATCATGGCCATCACCGGGCTGCGTCCGCGCCGCCACACCGCGCCGGTCCGCGTCGGCGACGTGATCATCGGTGGCGCCGCTCCGATCGCGGTGCAGTCGATGACCAAAACCGACACCCGCGATGTCAAGGGAACAGTGGACCAGATCGCACGCATGGCCGACGCCGGCGCCGACATCGTCCGGGTCACCTGCAACAACCGCGAGGCGGGCGAGGCCATGGTCGACATCGTCAAGCAGTCGCGGCTGCCCATCATCGCCGACATCCACTTCGATCACCGGCTGGCGCTGGCCGCGCTGGCCGCGGGAGTCCAGGGGTTGCGCCTGAACCCCGGCAACATCCGGGACCACGACAAGGTGGTCGAGGTGGTGCGGGGCGCCAAGGAGCGAGAGATCAGCATCCGGATCGGGGTCAACGCCGGCTCTTTGCCGCCCGACGAGATGACCGGCGCCGGATATGGCGGCCGCGAGGCGGTCGAGAAGACCCAGGCCGCCGAGGCTCGCAAGGAACTCGTCGGCGAGGGCGACGAGGACGGAATCGAGGACCTGATGCAGCTCGAGACGGCCCCGCCGCGGCCCCCGGAAGAAACCGCCGAGCGGATGGTCCGGGCGGCCGTCGGCCACATCAAGATCCTCGAAGCCAACGACTTCGGCATGGGGATGATCAAGGTCAGCCTCAAGGCTTCGGACGTGCCGACGACCCTGCTCGCCAACCGCAAGTTCGCCGAGCTGGGCAATCCCTACCCGCTGCACCTCGGGTTGACCGAGGCGGGGCCGCCGCCGGCGGGGACGATCAAGAGCTCGGTGGCACTGGGGACGCTGCTTGGCGAGGGCATCGGCGACACCATCCGGGTCAGCCTCACGGCCGACCCGGTCGACGAGATCCTCTGCGGCAAGGAGATCATCAAGTCGCTCTCCGCCCACCCCATCGGCCCCAACCTGGTCGCCTGTCCGACCTGCGGGCGGCTGGAGATCGACCTCTTCGCCATGACCAAGGCCATCGAGCCCTACATGGCCAAGATCAAGCGCTCGATCACGGTGTCGGTGATGGGCTGCGTCGTCAACGGGCCGGGGGAGGGGGCCCACGCCGACATCGGCATCGCCGGCGGCAAGGGCCGCGGCATTCTCTACAAGAAGGGCCAGGTGGTCAACTCGATGGACGAGGCCGAGCTGCTGCCCGCGATCATCGAGGAGCTCGAGAAGATCGCCGCCGAGGACGCCGCCGCCGCGCTGACCGTCTAGGCGGATTGTTACCGAGCTGAGGTCGGTTGTTGGCCTCGCCGGTTCCACCGAGGCGTAGAGTCGGGGGACCGATGCAGGCCTGGATCATGCTGATCATCCCCGTATTCATGGGCGCCTACGGGTTGGCGCTGCTCTTCAACCTGTTCGGCCAGGCCAGTTCGATGGCCGAGTTCTATCGCGGGCGGGATGACTGGTATCCGATCCTGGATGGCGACAAGACCTCGACGCATCGGTTCGCGGGTTGGAGCATGTTGAGCTTCGCCGTGACTCTGACGTTCCTCTTCTGGAGGACCGGTCTGCTCCTATAGCTCGGACCGAGGCCGCGGCTGCCCGGTCAGGACACCCGCGCTCCGGCCCCATATCGGAGGCCAGCGCGGCGGCCGCTAAGCTAGTGCCACCATGACCGCCGACGAGTCGCGCCCCGACGAGGACGCCGAAAAGCCCCAGCCCGAGTACGTCGAACACATCACCAAGAAGTCCGAGGACTTCGCCCAGTGGTACACCGACGTTGTCCGCAAGGCCGAGCTTGCGGACTACACCCCGGTCCGTGGATGCATGGTGATCCGGCCCTACGGGTTCGCGCTGTGGGAGAACATCCGGGATGCCCTCGACGGCATGATCAAGGCCACCGGCCACTCCAACATGTACTTCCCGCTGCTGATCCCGGAGTCGCTCTTCTTCAAGGAGGCGGAGCACGTCGAGGGCTTCGCGCCCGAAGTCGCCTGGGTCACCCAGGGCGGTGACAAAAAGCTCGAGGAGCGGCTGGCCATCCGGCCCACCAGCGAGACCATCATCGGCACCCTTTACAAGAAGTGGATCCGCAGCCACCGGGACCTGCCGGTGCTGATCAACCAGTGGGCCAACGTGATGCGGTGGGAGATGCGCACCCGGCTCTTCCTGCGCACCGCCGAGTTTTTATGGCAGGAGGGCCACACCTTCCACGCCACCGACCAGGAGGCGATCGAGGAAGTCGACAAGATGCTGGAGTGCTACCGCGTGCTGGCGGAGGACTGGCTCGCGATGCCGGTTTTCAAGGGTCAGAAGACCGAGGCCGAGAAATTCGCCGGGGCCAACTACACGATGTCGATCGAAGCGTTGATGTCCGACGGCAAGGCGCTCCAGTCGGGCACCAGCCATCACCTGGGGCAGAACTTCACCAAGGCCTACGACATCACCTACGCCGACCGGGAGAACCAGCGCAGCTACCCATACGGGACTAGCTGGGGGCTGTCGACGCGGGTGATCGGCGGGCTGATCATGTGCCACGGCGACGACGCGGGCCTGATCATGCCGCCGCGGGTGGCGCCGATCCAGGTTGTGATCATCCCCATATATCGAGGCGATGAGCAGAAGGCGATGGTCGACGCCGCGGTCGCGGAGTTCAAGTCAGCTCTTGGCGGGATCCGGGTCCACGTCGACGACCGCGATGAGAAGCCGGGCTACAAGTACAACGACTGGGAGCTACGGGGCGTGCCGCTTCGGGTGGAGCTCGGGCCGCGGGACATCGAGGCCGGGCAGGCGGTGGTGGTCGACCGGATCGACCGCGAGAAGACCCCGGTGCCGATCGGCGAGCTGCCCGCCCGCCTGGCGGACATGCTGGAGCGATTCCACGTTCGCCTTTTCGAGCGAGCGGTGGCGATACGCGATTCCTTCACCGTCGAGGTGGGCAGCCGGGCGGATCTCGACGCCGCCTATGCCGATGGCAAGCAGGCGCTGGCCCATGGTCCGTGGTGCGGTGACGGCGAATGCGAGGCCGAGATCCAGGCGACCACCCATGGCGTCACCATCCGCGGGATCGTCAGCAACGAAGCCTCCGGGCCGTGTGCCGGCTGCGGGAAGCCAGGGAAGCACACCGTCTACTGGGCGCGGGCGTATTAGGCGCCGGCTTCAAGACGGCTGATCCGATCAGGGCGTGTCCAATCGCCGCCCTTATCCTCGCCCCGGCTCGGCGCCCCACGTCGCCTCCCCGCCCCCCAGCGCTCGTCGTTGCCCCTAGGGCGGAATAGCGACCAGCTGGTCGCCGTCGCCACGCACCAACCGCCAACCGCCCTCATGGACCATCGGATGGTGCACATGGCACATCAGACGAAGGTCCGCCCGGCGCGTGCGACCACCGTTGATCCAGTCGTCGAGGTGGTGCACGTCACACCATTCGGTGGGACGGTCGCATCCTGGGAATTGGCAATGTTTGTCGGCAAGCACTACGGCACGGCGCAGAGCCGGCGACGCGGTGCGCATCGTGCGCCCGAAATCGAGCGGATCGCCGGCTTCGTCGACAAGCATCGGGGTCAGTGCGGCGTCACATGCGATCCGTCGCACCATCTCGGGTGGAACCGGAAAACGTCCGAGCATCTCACCGGCAGGCGCATCAGGATCCCCGCGGAGGGTCTCCAGCGTTGCCGTCACCGTCAAATGCGGCCGCTGGCCGCCGATGCTTCGGACTTCATCGGTGCCTTCGAGGACACGCCGCGTGAGGTCGAGTAGGCCGTCGGCTCGGCGCTGGCTCGGGGTGCGATGGTCGTCCTTGGTCCGCGGTCCGAGCACCGCGTCAAGCGCCGTACAGAAATACGCGCCACCTTCCTGGTCCAAACGCCCATCGACGATCCACATCCCATCGGGGCCCTGTCCAAGGTCAAGCCGCCGCCTATCGTGCGCGCGCGTGTGATCCGCCAGGAAGGCCTCCTGGTTGAGCTCGCAAGCAAGCCGTTCTGTGAACTGGCGCAGCCTGGTCGGATCCAGCTCGCGCGCAGCCGCGACCGCCTGCAACTCCAACTCCGCCGCACACTCCGATCCGACCCCCTCCGCAGCCCGGGCGACGACCGCCGCCTGCCCGAAGCTGAGCTCACCGTTCGCGAACGCCCTGGCCATGACAGGCAGATCCGCCAGCTTCGTGGCGACCTTGACCCGCTCCGCGGCGGCCCCGCCCGAGAGGCGGCCGTGCTGCCGCAACCAGCTGATCGAATCCACCGCCCCCGACACCTCGAAGGCGCGCATCGAATCGAAGCGTGCCAGCCTGCCACTGAAATCGGCCTCGAGGCGATCGATGGCTCGTCGCTCTTCGCCAAGCGACGCGCCCAGTTCGGCGCCGGTCAGCCCGGCCAGATCCTCATTCTCGAACGCCCGGAGCCCCATCTCCATAACCGAACGCATGTTCGAATTATACTACACCAGTGTGTAACTAGGGTTCCAGGCCCTCCGGCTTCGGTCCAGCCACGGACCCCGGGCGTGACTGCCGCACACGCTCCGAGACTTATCCAGCGCCGCTGGCGGCCGACGAACTCCAAGAGCAGGTTTGAGCCGCCCCCTCGCGGCCGATAATCCAAACATGCAGTTCACCGATCTGGTCAAGAAGGCCGACTACCTCAACGAGAAGGACCTCGCCCTCCTGACCAAGGCTTACGAGACCGCCGCCAGGGCGCACCTCGACCAGAACCGGCTGTCCGGCGAGAAGTACATCCAGCACCCGCTCAACGTCGCCGACATCCTGGCCGACCTGCGACTGGACGCCGAGACGCTGGCGACGGCGATCCTGCACGACGTCGTGGAGGACACCAACATCACGTCGGCCGACCTCCAAAAGGAGTTCGGCAAGGACATCGCCAAGCTCGTCGCGGGCGTCACCAAGCTCGACAAGATCTCGATGTACTCCGCCGAGCAGGTGCAGGCCGAGAACATCCGCAAGATGCTGGTGGCGATGGCCGAGGACATCCGCGTGGTGCTGGTCAAGCTCGCCGATCGGCTCCACAACATGCGCACCGTCGAAGCGCTGCCGGAGGCGAGGCGAGTGCGGATGGCCCGCGAGACGATGGACATCTACGCGCCCCTGGCCCACAGGCTGGGCATCTGGCAGGTCAAATGGGAGCTCGAGGACCTGGCCTTCAGCCAGATCGACCCGCAGGCGTACGCCGAGATCGTCAGCCTGGTCAAGGGCAAGCGCAAGGAGCGGGAGGCGTTCGTCGCCGAGATCAGCGAGATCCTCGAGCGAGAGCTGGAGCGTGTCGGCATCCACGCAGAGATCAGCGGCCGCCCCAAGCACGTCTATTCGATCTGGAAGAAGCTCGACTCCACCGGCAAGGCCTTCGAAGACATCTACGACCTGATCGCGATCAGGGTCTCGGTCGACTCGATCAAGGACTGCTACGGCGTGCTCGGCGTCATCCATTCGCTCTGGAAGCCCGTTCCGGGGCGGTTCAAGGACTACATCGCGATGCCGAAGTCCAACGGCTACCAGTCCCTGCACACCACCCTGGTGTCCCATTCCGGCGAGCCCATGGAGATCCAGATCCGCACCCACGAGATGCACGAGACCGCCGAGGTCGGGGTGGCGGCGCACTGGCACTACAAGGAGGGCGGCAAGGGCGACTCCAAGACCGACGAGAAGTTCGGCTGGTTGCGGCTGCTGATGGAGTGGCAGAAGGACGTGCTCGACGCCGAGAACTTCGTCGACCACGTCAAGGTCGATATCTTCCAGGAGGAGGTTTTCGTCTTCACCCCGCGCGGTGAGGTGCGCAGCCTGCCGGCGGGAAGCACTCCGATCGACTTCGCCTACCGGATCCACACCGAGGTCGGTCACCACTGCATCGGCGCCAAGGTCAACGGCCGGATGGCCAGCCTCGACACCCGGCTCGAGAACGGCGACATCGTCGAGATCCTCACCACCAAGTCGGCGCACGGGCCGAGCCGGGACTGGCTGACCTTCGCCAAGAGCTCATCGGCGAGGGAAAAGATCCGCCAGTGGTTCAAGAAGGAGCGCCGCGACGAGAACATCGTCCGGGGCAAGGAGCTGCTGGAGAAGGAGCTGCGCCGGATCCAGCGCCGCGGCCTCAGCGACGTCAGTGACAAGATGCTGCTGGCGGTCGCCGGCGACTTCCAGTACCAGGAGCTCGACGACTTTTTCGCCGCCGTCGGCTACGGCGACATCAGCACCCAGTCGGCGCTGCTCAAGCTGGTGGCCAAGGAGCCTCCGCCGGACACCCCGCTCACGCCGCTGCCGCCGACGCCAAGGCAGTCGCTCAGCGGCAACGTCAAGGTGCATGGCCATCGCGGCCTGATGACCAGCCTGGCGCAGTGCTGCAAGCCGGTCCCTGGCGATCTCATCAAGGGCTACATCACGCGCGGCAAGGGTGTCACCGTGCACCGTGAAGACTGCGTCAACATCCGCCACGCCCAGCACGCGGACCGTGTCGTCGAGGTCGAGTGGGACCTCGCCGCTCGCGAGATGTTCCCGGTCCAGCTCAAGATCGAGGCCTGGGACCGCACCGGTCTGCTCCGCGACATCGCCACCGTGATTGCCGACCAGAAGACCAACCTGACCGGGGTTGAGGTGCAGGTCTACGACGACAAGACGGCGGTGATCTCCGCCGGCGTCGAGGTCGCCAGCCTGACCGACCTGTCGCGGCTGCTGGAGCGAATCGAGTCGGTCAAGGACGTCCACTCAGTGGCCCGCGACACCTGACGGGCCGGCACCAAGGGCAATAAGGCGACCAGCTGTTGGCGGTCCGGCGATTCGGAGCTCGAGTGCTGCTTCTGGACCGCGACGACCGTATCCTCCTCTTCCGCCTGGAGAACCCCAAGACTGGCAATACCTGGTGGGCGACTCCCGGCGGGGGCGTCGAGAAAAGGGAGAGCAGCGTGGACGCGGCCCGGCGGGAGCTCCGCGAGGAGACCGGTATCGACGCGGCCGAGCTGGTCGGCCCGATCTGGGTGGACGACCACTGGTTTCGAGGCGCAACCGACCTCATCCATCAACAGGACCGCTACTTCCACGCCCGCGTCGACAAGACCGATGTCGACACCGGCGGGTTGGACGGAATCGAGTCAGAGGTGATGGTCGAGCATCGGTGGTGGGCCCTGGCCGACCTCGACGTCACATCCGAGCGCGTCTACCCGGTTGGGCTGGCCGGCCACGTCCGCCGGCTGCTGCGGGACGGACCACCGGAGAAGCCGCAGCCGCTGCCGCGACCCAAGGCCTGAGCCCCGCCGGCCCAAAACCGGTTAGCATGCTCGACCAAAAGGAGGGCTGCGGATGAGCCAGGTCCAGGGCACCGCCCCGGGCCGAACGGGACCGGCGGCGACCACCACGATCGCCGGAATCATCGTCATCGTCCTGGGGGTGGTGTTGGCGCTCTTCGGCGGCCTGGCGCTGTTGCTGACCGCCGTCTTTGCCGACCGGACCAACGGTGGCACGTTCGGCCATGCCTTCGCGGAGATCTTCCTACCGCTCCTCTTCGTCCTCGTCGTGGTCGTGCTGATCGTCGGCGCCCTCGTCATATTCATGGGGGTGCGCATCCTGAAGCGGGGCAACGCCGCTCGCTGGACCGCGATCGTCGTGTTCGGTCTTTCCGCGCTGAGCTCGCTGGGATCCACCTCGCGAGGGTTCCAGACCACGGGAGGCAACCGGTTCGGCGGCTTCTTCGTAAGCGCGCTGGTGGTCGTCCTGCTGCTGCTGCCGTCGACAGCTCAGGACTTCCGCGAAGCACGAGAGCGCCGCCTTGCCTCCAGAATCGTGCCGCCGGCGCCGCCATTGGCGCCGCCACCACCTCCGATGCCGCCACCGCCTTCCCAGGCGACTCTGCCGCCACCGCCAATGCCGCCGCCTGCGCCCGGAGCATCTCCGCCGCCATAATCGACCGATGCCCGCCGACCGATCGCGCACGCCTCAGAGAGTGCAGGGCATGCGTGATCTGCTTTTCGACCAGACGCCAACCTGGGCCCTGCTTGAATCGGCCTCGCGGCTGACCGCTCAGCGCCACGGCTACCAGCGCGTGGTCACCCCGCTGCTGGAGGCGACCGAGCTCTTCGCCCACGCCGTCGGCCAGGGCACCGACATCGTCGACAAGGAGATGTACACCTTCACCGATCGCAGCGACCGGTCGCTGACGCTTAGGCCGGAGGCGACCGCGTCGGTGATGCGCGCCTACTTCGACGGCGGCCTGCACCAGGCGCCGCAACCGGTGCGGGTCTGGTACGAGGGGCCGATGTTCCGCTACGACCGTCCCCAGGCGGGGCGCTACCGCCAGTTCTTCCAGTTCGGCGCGGAGGCGGTCGGCGACGCCTCGCCCGGGCTCGACGTCGAGATGATCGAGATGGCGGGCGACTGGCTCACCGCCGCCGGCGTCGAGGGCGTGACGCTGCAGTTGAACAGCGTCGGCGACGAGGTCTGCCGGCCGGCCTATCGCGAGGCTCTGCGGGACTACTTCCGGCCCTACCTGTCGGAGATGTGCGAGGAGGACCGCCGGCGCTTCGAGATCAACCCGCTGCGGATGCTCGACTGCAAGAAGCCAAGCTGCACGCCGTTCCACGCCAGCGCGCCGCGGATCGACGAGCACCTATGCGACCCATGTCACGACCACCACGAGCGGGTCAAGGCGGGGCTGGCCGCACTCGGCATAGCCCACGTGGACAACCCCAGACTGGTCCGCGGCCTCGACTACTACACCCGCACCGCCTTTGAGTTCTGGCACGAGGACCTGGAGGGCGCCCAGAACGCGCTGGGAGGCGGCGGCCGCTACGACGGCCTGGCCGAGGTGCTGGGTTTCGACCCGACCCCCGGCGTCGGATTCGCGATGGGATCCGACCGCGTCGTGCTGGCGCTGCAGCGCGCCGGCCGTGAGGTCTCCGCGGACGTCGTCGAGGTCTACCTGATCCCGGCCGCCGAGGGCGCCGACTCGGTGGTGTTGCAAGCCGCCCGTGACCTGCGGGGCGAGGGACGATCGGCGGTGGTCGACCACAGCGGACGAAGCCTCAAGGCGCGGATGCGCCGGGCGCAGAAGCTGGGGTCGCCCTGCGTTCTCATCGTGGGTGACGACGAGATGGCCGCCGGGACGCTGACGCTGCGGGACATGGCCAGCGGAGAGCAGGTCAGCGTGCCCTCGTCTCAGCTGATCGAGCAGGTCGACTCGATCCTGGGCGTGCCCGCGGTGACCGGCGAATGACGCGCGTCCTGGGGGGCGAGCTTCGGGCCGCCAACGCGGGCGAGAAGGTCCTTCTCAAGGGATGGGTGGACCGCCGCCGGGACCACGGCGGGCTGCTCTTCGTCGACCTTCGCGACCGCGGCGGGATAGTCCAGGTGGTCTTCAACCCGGAGACCCAGGCGGATGCCCACGGTACCGCCGACACCTTCCGCCTGGAGTACGTGGTGGAAGTCGAGGGCGAGGTCCGCGCGCGCCCGGCGGACAGCGTCAACCCGCAGATGGCGACCGGCGAGGTGGAGGTGGTGGCGAATCGGACCTCGGTGCTCTCCAGCGCCAAGACGCCGCCCTTCCCGGTCAACGAGGAGAGCAACGTGGAGGACCGGGTGCGGTTGCGGTATCGCTACCTGGACCTGCGTCGCGAGCGGATGCAGCGCAACCTGCGGCTGCGGGCGCGCGTCAACAAGACCATCCGCGACTACCTCGACGCCCGCGACTTCGCCGAGATCGAGACCCCGATCCTGTACAAGTCGACGCCCGAGGGCGCGCGCGACTACCTGGTGCCGAGCCGCGTCCATCCGGGCGAGTTCTACGCCCTGCCCCAGTCGCCCCAGACCCTCAAGCAGCTGCTGATGATCTCCGGGTTCGAGCGCTACTACCAGATCGCCCGCTGCTTCCGCGACGAAGACCTGCGCGCCGACCGGCAGCCCGAGTTCACCCAGCTGGACCTGGAGATGTCGTTCGTCACCGAGGACGAGATCTTCGACCTCATGGAGCCGCTCTTCGTCGACCTCTGGCGCCTGATCGGGGTCGAGCTGAAGACGCCGTTCGACCGCGTCGCCTATGCCGAGGCGATCGCCCGCTACGGCAGCGACAAGCCGGACCGTCGGATCGGCATGGAGATCGCCGACTTCAGCGAGGAGCTGCGCGACTGCGGGTTTGGGGTGTTCTCAGGGGCGATCGCCGCGGGTGGGGTGGTGCGCGGACTGGCGGTGCCGGGCGGCGCGGGCCGGCCGCGGCGGGAGATCGACGCCTGGGTCGACCACGCCCGCGGCATCGGCGCCAAGGGGCTGGCGTGGTTGCCGGTCAGTGCCGAGGCGGGCGGGCCGGTGGCGAAGTACCTCACCGCGGACGAGCAGACCGCGGTGGCGAAGAAGACCGGCGCCAGCGACGGCGACATGGTCATCTTCGCCGCCGGCCCGGCGGCCGAGGCGGCGGCCCTGCTGGGGGCGATGCGAGTCGAGATCGCCCGGCGGATCGGGGTGGTGCCCGACCGCGACTGGGACTTCCTCTGGGTCAACCAGATGCCGATGTTCGAGTGGAACGCCGACGAGGCGCGGCCCGACGCCCTGCACCACCCCTTCACCCGTCCCCTCGACGCGGACCTCGGCCTGCTCGAGTCCGCGCCCCTTGACGTGCGCGCGGCGGCTTACGACATCGTCTGCAACGGCAACGAGCTGGGCAGCGGCTCTCTGCGGATCCACGACAGCGACGTGCAGGCGCGGGTGTTCCGAGCCCTGGGCATCGACGACGCCACCGCCGAGTCGCGCTTCGGCTTCTTCCTGGAGGCGCTCCGGTACGGCACGCCTCCGCACGGCGGCATCGCCCCCGGGCTGGACCGGATCACCGCCCTGCTCTGCGGCGAGGAAGGCATCCGCGAAGTGATCGCCTTCCCCAAGACCCAGCAGGCGCAGGACCTGATGGCCGACACCCCGGCCCCGGTAGACCGTGGCCAGCTGGCCGAGCTCGGCATCGCGGTCCTGAAACCGCCCGCCGGTAGCAGCGAAACCAAACCGTCCTGACCGGCGACGTGCTGGCCGGTCGCCTCCGCTGATGCCTCCGGTAGTACTTCTCTTCGCCGCCGTGGTCCTGATCCTGACCCAGCTTTTTCACCTGCTTTCGCCGGGCAGGATCAGCTACCTTCGTCGCATTATCCTGACCACGGTGGGGGTGCTCTTGGGGGAGGCATTGGGGGGTCGCGTTCTTCCCGGCGGGCCGCGGTTTGGCGAGCTGCACCCGCTCTGGGATGCCGGATTCACCACCCTGTTTCAGCTGCTGGGCAACCGATACCTGGCGTGACCTCGATCCTCGACACCGCGAGAGGCTCGCTAGCGGGCCGGGTCGTGACCAAGTTCATCGCCGATCGAGCGTCGAACTGGGCTACCCAGATCGCCTGGAGCGCGCTGCTGTCGATGTTCCCGATCATCCTGATAGCCGTCGCCGCGCTGGGAGCGATCCTCAGCGTCGCGGGCCTGGGCGGAGAGCAGGTGCGCAGCAGCATCGCGTCGCTGTTTCCGGACCTGGCCGCCCAGCAGCAGGTTCAGACGGCGCTCGACACCTTCAAGCAGCAGACCGGGGCGCTGGCGGTGGTCGGCTTCGCCGGCCTCTTCCTGTCGGGCTCGGCGCTCTTCGGCACCATGGACCAGGCCTTTGCCGAGGTCTACGGTGTGCGTCCGAGGGCGCTGCTGCCCCAGCGGCTGATGTCGATCGGCATGATCCTGCTCTTCACCGTCCTGATCGGCCTCGACGTCGCCACCGGCAGCGTGCTGCCGGCCGTCAAGCACCTGGGCGACGTGCTCCCGAGCATCCTGACCTCAGCCCCGGTTGCGTTCGTGCTCCAGCTCCTGGTCGGATTGGTGGCCGGTTTCGTGCTCTTCGCGGTCGTCTACTTCGTGGTCCCCAATCGACGCCAGCGATGGAACGAGGTGATCCCTGGCGCCGCCCTCGCCGCGGTCCTCCTGGAGCTGGTCACGCTGCTCTTCCCCCTCTACCTATCCCTCAACCACCGGCTGGCGGCCTACGGTCAAACCTTTGGGCTGCTCTTCGTGCTGATGACGTTCTTCTTCTTCCTGGGGCTCATCACGATGGCGGGGGCGGAGTTGAACAGCGTCGCGTTTCCGCACATCGCCGCGAAGCCCGGTAAGCGCACGCCCTGACTGCAACAAAATTTGGACCCTTAAAGGCACGCGCGGTAACATGGGGCTGTCCGCCGGCGGCCGGGGTGACCGCAGCGACGACAGGAGGTTTCGTATGGCGCGTACCGGACCGGGGTTTGTGATCGGGGTAGTGGTCGGAGGTTTTGGTGGGTTCGCCGCCGGGTATCTCCTTTCTCGTAATGGCCATTCCGACGCCGACCATTCGATTGGCTCAATCGACCTCACCCCTGCGATCGAGCTCAAGAACCGCGTCCGCACCCCGATTGACCTTCCCGCCAAGCCCGAGAAGCCAGAAGAGAAGCCGGCCTGAGACCGGCGCCAGGGGTTGATGTCGTGACCCGGTCGCAGGGCGCCCTCGTCAGCGAGCTGAAGATCCCGGCTCAGGCGGCCTTCGTGATGGTTGCCAAGCGGGCCGCCAGCGCGCTGGGGTCTACCGCGGGGTTCTCCCTCGAGGGCATCGACGATCTCAACATCGCGGTGGCGCAGGCCTGTGAGAAGGCGATCGCCGCCGGAGACCGGATGTGGGGGCCCGGGAATGGTGTGCTCAAGCTCAGCTTCCGGATCGTCGACGGTGGGATGGAGGTGGAGGTTCGCAGCCTGCCCGCCCGGATGGGGTCGGCTGAGGAGGACGCCGTCCGCCACCAGGCCGAGCTGGCGCGCAAGGCCGAGTCGCTGCGCCGCACCGCCTTCCGGCTCTCGCAGGAGGTCGAGATCGAGCGCCGCCAGCGGCTGGCCGCGCAGCGCGAGGCGCGCGCGATGCGAACGGCGCAACAGCCCGCCGGCGTGGCAGCCGCCGGGGAATCCGACGTTGACCTTGAGGACGTGGCCGTCAACATGATCCGAATGTTCGTCGACGAGCTCCGCTACAACGTGGACTCGCATGGCAGCATGCGGATGAGGATGGTCAAGTACCTCGTCGACTGAGCCCCGAGGAACCTCCCCGCAGCTCCGTCGCCGAGCGTCAGCGCGAACTACTCGCGCGGTACCACGAGACCAGGGACCCCGCCATCAGGCAGCAGCTGGTGGAGGCCTACACCAACCTCGTGTATTTCCTGGCCCGAAAGTTCGCCAACCGCGGCGAGCCTTTCGAGGACGTCGCCCAGGTCGGCTTCATGGGACTGCTGCTGGCGCTCGACCGCTTCGAGCCCGAGCGCGGCCTCGAGTTCACTACCTTCGCCACGCCCACCATCGTCGGAGAGATCAAGCGCTACTTCCGGGATAAGAGCTGGGCGGTGCGCATCCCGCGCCGGCTGCAGGAGCTGAACCAGCGGGCGCGCCAGGCGGGGGAGAAGTTGCAGAACCAGCTCGGCCGGGCCCCCAGCGTCCAGGAGCTGGCCGCCGAGCTGGGCGTCTCCGAGGAGGAGATCCTGGAGGCCTACGAGGCCGGCCCGGTGCAGCAGACGGTGCCCCTCGATTCGACCAGCGCCACGCCCACGGGGGATGAGGGCCTGTCGCTCTCCGAGCGGCTGGGTGGCGAGGATGAGAACCTCCAGAGGGTCGAACTGCAGGGACTGCTGGACTCCGCGATGACCCATCTGACTCCGCGCGAGCGCGAGATCATGTACCTGCGCTTTGTCGAGGAGCTGCCCCAGAGCGAGGTGGCTCGACGGCTGGGAATCTCCCAAATGCACGTTTCCCGGCTCCAGCGCGCCGCCGTCGACAGCCTCAAGCGGCAGCTGGAGGCTTCGGCCAGCGTCTGACGCAAGGCGTTCGCGACTTCGCGCGGCGCCGGATTTTGTATTCGGCTCAGGCCCGATCCTCTGCTAGGATGCACCCAACGCCCGATGCTGAGCGCCGAGATCCGCCAGTCCTTCCTCAACTTCTTCGAACGGCAGGGTCACAGGAAGCTCCCCAGCTCATCCCTGATCCCCCACGAAGATCCTTCCGTGTTGCTCACCACCGCGGGGATGCAGCAGTTCAAGCCGATCTTCATGGGCCAGGCCCAGCCGCCGGCGCCGCGTGCGACAACGGTGCAGAAGTGCTTTCGCACCGTGGATCTGGATGAAGTCGGCGATACCAGCCACCTCACCTTCTTCGAGATGTTGGGCAACTTCTCCTTCGGCGACTACTTCAAAGAGGGCGCCATCGAGTTCGCCTGGGAGTACCTGACCAGGGAGCTGGGCCTGGACGCCGGTCGGCTGCAGCCAACCACCCATCCCACCGACGATGACGCCGCGGCGCTCTGGAAGAAGGTCTCCGGCCAGGACGTGATTCGGCTGGAGGACAATTTCTGGGGACCGACCGGAGGGTCCGGGCCGTGCGGGCCCGACTCGGAGGTCTACTTCGACTTCGGCCCCGAGGTTGGTTGTGGGCGGCCGGACTGCTACCCCAGCCACTGTGAGCGGTATATGGAGGTCTGGAACCTGGTCTTCATGCAGTTCGACCAGGCTCCCGACGGATCGAGAAAGGCGCTGCAGCGCACTGGGGTCGACACGGGGATGGGCCTGGAGCGCCTGTCGACAGTGGTCAACGGCGTCCAGAGCATCCACGACACCGACGTATTCACTGCGCTGCGCGAGCATTTCCAGGATCGATTCAGTGACCAACACCGTGGCAAGGTCACGCCCGAAGTCGCATTCTCCGCGCGGCTGCTGGCGGACCACGCCCGCGGCACGGCTTTCCTGGTCGCCGACGGCGTCCGCGCGGGCAACGAGGGCCGCGGGTACGTGCTGCGCCGCATGATCCGGCGCGCCACCCTGCACGGCGAACGCCGGCTGGGGATCGAAGGCCCGCTGTCGGGAGCGGTTTCGACGGTAGCCGGGCTGATGGGCGACGCCTACCCTGAGCTGGTCCGGAGTCAGGCGGACATCGCCGAGGCGCTGAAGGCAGAAGAGGCTGCCTTCAGGCGCACCCTGGACCTGGGCCAGACCGCCTTCGACGCGGTGGCCGCCAAAAGCGTCGGCATCATCCGCGGCGAGGAGGCCTTCCGTCTCCACGACACCTACGGGTTCCCCATCGATCTGACAGTGGAGCTGGCCTCTGAGCGCGGCCTGACGGTGGACCGCGATGGGTTCGCGGAGCAGCTGGGCCGGCAGCGGCTGCAGAGCCGGCGGGGCGCCAAGCGGACTGTTGTGCAGCGCACCGGCCTGCCGGCCACCGACTTCCTGGGATACGAGACGCTTGGCGCCAATGCCCGGGTGCTGCGCCTATTCGAAGGCGACGCCGAGTCGCGGTCCGCCGGTGAGGGCGCCGAAGTCGAGGTCTATCTGGACCGCACGCCGATGTACGCCGAGGGCGGCGGCCAGGTCGGCGACATCGGCCTCATCGAGGGACCGGAGGGCACCGTCGAGGTCCGCGATGTGCAGCGCCAGGGCGACGCGTACGCCCATTACGGCATCGTTACCTCAGGCGTGGTCAAAGTCGACGAAGAGGTGCAGGTGGAGGTGGACCGGGAGACCCGGTGGTCGACGATGCGGCACCACTCGGCCACCCACCTGGTCCACAAGGCGCTCCGTACCGTGCTCGGTGAGGGCGCCACCCAGGCCGGTTCCTACGTGGCGCCCGACACCTGTACCTTCGATTTCAACCTCGACCGCGCGGTCACCGGGGACGAGCTCGACGCCGTGTTTCGAATCGTCAACCGGGTGGTGCGCGACGACCTGCCGAAGTCGACCGACGCGATGTCGCTCGAGGACGCCCGCCGCAGCGGGGCGATGATGCTCTTTGGCGAGAAGTACGCCAACGTTGTCAGGGTGGTCAGCTTCGGCCACTTCACCAGCGAGCTCTGTGGCGGCACCCACGTCGATCGCACCGGCCAGATCGGGTCGGTGGTGGCGGTGGCCGAAAAGAGCGTCGGCGCCGGCCTGCGCCGGCTCGAGTTCCTCGCCGGCGAGCGCGCCGAGACGTACCAGCGCGAGCTGGCGGCGTCCGCCGACGCCGCGGCCCGGGCGCTGAAGGTCGGATCGGCGGAGCTGGGGGAGCGGGTGGCGGCGCTGGTCGACGAGCGCAAGAAACTTCAGAAGGAGATCGATGACCTCCGCCGCAAGGGGGTCGCCGGCGACGGCGCGACCCCGGCCCACGGCTTCGCCGACGGCATCGCCTTCCAGCTGGTGGCGTCCGACGACGCCGACTTCATCCGCTCGGTCGCCGATCGACTGCTTGACGTCGAAAGCACGGCCCAGGCGTCGGTGGTGATGGGCCAGACCGGGGACACCGGGAGGCTGGTTCTGAAGACCCGCAGCGGCACCGGCCTCGACGCCGCGGACGCTTTTGGAAGAATCCGTAGCCTTGTCGGTGGCAAGGGCGGCGGCAACCAGTCGCTGGCCCAGGGAGGCGGCTTCAAGGTGCGTGAATTCGATCGGATCGTCGACAGCCTGAAGGGCTGGGTGATCGAGAACGGGGAGGCCAAGGACCGGGCATGAAGCGCTTCCTCAACCGGCGCAACCAGGCCGCCAACCACTACACCGCGCTCGACATCGGCACCGAGTACATCAAGGCACTGATCATCCGGCGCGAGGGTGACAACGGCATCGTGCTCGGGGTCGGCCGCCAGCAGCAGTCCTACTCGGACATGGTCTCGGGCGCGGTCGCCGACATCCAGGCGGTGATCGACAACTGCAACCACGCCCTGGAGCAGGCCGAGGACATGGCCGAGGCCATCCCCGGCCGCGCCGTCATCGGGATCGCCGGCGAGCAGGTGAAGGGCTTCTCGACGTCGGTGACGGTGCCGCGCCAGGACCCCGGCCAGCGCATCAACCGGGTCGAGCTGCAGAACACCCTGGAGATGGTGCAGAAGCGGGCGATGCGCGAGGCCGCCCACCTGATGGGGGAGGAGCTTGGCGTCCCCGAGGTCAACCTGAAGCTGATCCACTCCACCATCACGACCGTGCGCATTGACGGCTACCTGGTCACCAACCCCATGGACTTCCAGGGCCGGTCGATGGAGATCACGGTCTTCAACACCTTCGCGCCGCTGACCCACATCGGTGCGCTCCAGACCATCGCCGCCGAGCTGGACCTGGAGCTGATCGCGACGGTGGCCGAGCCCTTCGCGATGGCCCGCTGCTGCGCCACCGACGAGGTCTACGAGTTCGGCGGCATCTTCGTCGACGTCGGCGGCGGCACCACCGACGTGGCCCTGATCCGCAACGGCGGGATCGAGGGCACCAAGATGTTCACCATCGGGGGCCGCGTCTTCACCAAGAAGATCGCCGCCCACCTCAACATGAGCTTTGTCGAGGCCGAGGACCTCAAGGTCCGCTATTCCCGCGGCGAGGTTTCGGAGGATCGTGTCAAGCAGCTGCGGTCGCTGCTGGCGCCTGACGCCGAGGTCCTGGTGAACGGCGTGGCGCTGACGCTGCAGCAGCTGGCCAAGGCCGACCGGCTGCCCTCCAACATCTACCTGGCAGGGGGTGGAAGCGCCCTTCCCGAGATCGAGGAGTACCTCAACTCCTACCCCTGGATGGAGCGGCTGCCGTTCCCCAAGCAGCCGGCGGTAAGGGCGCTGGCGCCGACGGACGTACGTAACATCTACGATTCCACAGGATTACTTCTGAACCAGCAGGACATCACCCCCATGGGCCTGGGCTACCAGGCGATCCAGGAGGACGAAGGGGAGAAGGACCTGCTCTACAGCACCATGCGACGCATCATGCGCGCGATGAAGGTTTGACCTGAAGCCATGTCGAAGCTGATCTACGCCGAACCGGACGACGAGATAACCAATCTCGTCGACCGGCTGCGCTCGGAGAAGGCCGAGAAGGAGCTGGTCTTCGTCCTGCCCGGCGCCTCTCGGGTGATGCATTCGAACCTCAACGCCAGGCTTCTCAAGCAGTACAGCAACTCGCTGGGCAAGACGACGTCGGTGATCAGCCCGGACCCGCGCACCCAGTCGATCGCGATCGAGACCGGGTTCTCGGTGTTTCCGACGATGGCCGCATTCGAGTCGGGCAAGGCTCTCGATCGCGCCGTCGACAGCAGCTCGGCAGCAGAGCCCGCCGGGATCCTAGCGCCCCTTCCCGCCGCCGCCGACCCTTCGTTTGGCGCGCCATCGGCGTCCATGGGTCGCGCTGCGCCGCCACCCGCCCCGGTCCGGACCCCACGTCCCAAGCCGGAGCCCCGCACCCTTCCTGCTGTGACCGGTGGGCGCGCCGGCTACCTGCCGTACGTACTGGGTGGGGTCGGGGTGCTCCTGATCCTGATCATCCTGGGGCTGTTCGTGCTGCCTTCGGCGACGGTGCAGATCGTGATCCCGGCGCGGGCGATCGCCGCGCAACCCACGGTGACCGGCCAGACCGCGGCGCCTGGTCCGAGCGACAGCGCGACGGTGCAGACGACCATCCAGCAAGGCCAGGAGCAGATGCAGCAGGCGAACATCCCGTCGACCGGGCAGAAGACCATCCCCGCGGCCCCGGCTACCGGTAACGTCGTGTTCACGTACACCAATCCGGGGATCGCCTTGGGCTTCGACCTCCCCAAGGGCACGGAAGTCACCACCGACGACGGCAAGAAATACCAGACCCAGGCAGACAGCGGCAACATCGGCCGAAATCAGAGCTCACCGCCGATACCGGTCGCCGCCGAGACCGGCGGCGCCTCCACCAACACTCCCGCCGGGTCGATCAAGAACATCACCGGTAACCCCAACCCGGACCAGCTGAAGGTCACCAACCCCAGCGACGTCACCGGCGGCGCCGACGCCACTCAGCAGACGGTGGTCTCCCAGACCGACCAGGACAAGGTCAAGAAGACCCTCGGCGACCAGCTGACCACCAAGGTCCAGGCCGACCTGCAGAAGACCGCGGGCAGCCAGCGGCTGCTCGCCGAGACGCTGGTGGTCAGCGTCGACGCCAGCTACGACCACAAGCCCGGCGACAATGTGCCCAATTTCACAGCCACGGTGACAGTCAAGGCCAGCGAGACCAGCCTCGACGACGCCAAGGTCAAGCAAGTCCTCACCGACGCGCTCAAGAAGCAGGCCCCGGCCGGCTACACCCTCATCGACACGCCCAAGCCAAAGCTCGCCTACACCGTGGCCCAGCACGACGACAAGGGCGGAGTCATCCTCAACGGGACCGCCTCGGGCTTCATGGCCACCGCCATCAACAAGGACGACATCCGCACCCACATCACCGGCAAATCGATCAAGCAGGCGCGCGCCTACATCCAGGGCAACCTCGACTCCAGCAACGTGATCATCACCGAGAGCCCCTCGCTGGTGCCGTGGCTGCCTTTCATGTCGAGCCGGATCTCTGTCAACACCACCGTGGAAAACGCCACGCCCGGATGAGGGTGCTGGCGGTCGACCCCGGTCGGGTGAGGGTCGGCCTGGCCTTGAGCGACGAAGGCGCCCGGTTGGCGACTCCGCACTCCACGCTCCCGGGCGGAGCCGGGCTGGCCACCCGCATCGTCGAGGTCGCCGAGGACGCCGGCGCGGGAACCATCGTGGTCGGCCTCCCCCGGCGTCTCGACGGCACCGAGGGCTTGGAGGCCGAAGCTGCTCGGGCGCTGGCGGCCGAGATCTCGGCGACGAGCGGACTTGCCGTGGAGCTGTGGGACGAGCGCTTCACCAGCTCGATGGCCGAGGCAGCGCTCAAGATCTCGCGACCGAGGCGGGGCGCCAAGGTCGCCGGCGCCCGTCGCGAGGCCGCCGACCGGGTCGCCGCCGCGGTCCTGCTCCAGTCTTATCTCGATCGGCGCCAAGCCGCCCCCGAAAAAGCAGCTCCTCAGTGAACCCGGGCCGGACGTTCGCCATCGCGGCGGCCATCGCCCTACTCCTGATCGGCGGTGGGGCGTTTGCCGCCAACCGGGCCTACAACAGCCAGGTCTACGACGCCCGCCGCGCCGGCCAGGGCGTCGCGCTGGTGGACATCCCGGCGGGCGCGAGCGTCTCCGAGATCGGCGACATCCTGTCGCGGCAGGGGCTGATCGGAAGCACCCTGGCCTTCGAGATCTACGTCCGCGCCAACGGATTGGCCAACCGGCTCGAGGCGGGCCACTACCGCATTCGTGGCGGGCTGAGCATGGCGGCCACGCTGGACCTGCTCACGCACGCCGCCGGCGCCCAGGTGCGGGTCACCGTGCCCGAGGGTTTCACCGAGAAACAGATCGCGCAGCTGATGGAGAAGAAAGGGCTGTTCAACGCGACCGCGTTCCTCGACGCCGCCAACAAGGGGACGTACACCCAGCCCTACCTGGCCGGCAGGCCGGCCGGCTACGGTCTCGAGGGATACCTCTTCCCGGACACTTACTTCCTGGACCCCAAGGCCACGCCGGCCGAAGTGATCAGCGTCCTTCTCGAGGACTTCGGCACCAAGGTCCCGGCCGACCTCCGGGCCCACGCCGCCGACCAGCACGTCACCTTCGCCCAGGCGATGGTGGTCGCGTCGATCGTCGAGCGTGAGGCCAGCTTCGACAAGGACCGCCCCTACGTGGCGGCGGTGTTCTACAACCGACTGGCCCAGGGGCTGCCGCTGCAGTCTGACGCGACCGTCGCGTACGCCAAGGGGCAGAGCACCACCGTCATCACCGAGCAGGACAAGGCATTGAATTCGCCCTTCAACACCTACCTCAACACCGGGCTTCCGCCGGGGCCGATCAGCAACCCCGGCCTGCCCTCGATCCGCGCCGCCCTGATGCCCGCGTCGGGGTGGAGCTACCTCTTCTTCCTTACCGACGCCACCGGCCACGCGCACTTCAGTCGCACCCTCGATCAGCACAACCAGTGCCAGGTCAACCTGAGCGCCTGCCCCACCGCTCCCTGAGAGATGCAAGTCCTGCTGCTGGGCCACCCGGTCGACCACAGCCTGTCGCCAGTGATGCAGAATGCCGCCTTCGCCGCCGCCGGCCTGCCTCACCGGTACCACGTGAGGGACGTCGAGCCGGAAGACATCGAGGCCGCGGTGGCCGACCTCCGCGCCCAGGATTGCCTGGGCGCCAACGTGACCGTGCCTCATAAGCTCGCCGTCATCCCCGGGCTGGACAGCCTTGACGCGGAATCGGAGACGCTTGGCGCGGTCAACACCATCGTCAACGTGGACGGCAGGCTCGAGGGTCATAACACCGACGTCGAGGGGGTCTGGCGGGGTCTACTGGAACCGGTGCTGGAAAGCGTGGGCGACGCCCACATCGTTCTGGCGGGCGCGGGCGGCGGGGCACGGGCTGTGATGGCGGCCCTGGGGCGGATCCTGGTTGACGCACCCGGCACCGTTGTGGTGGTGGCGCGGTCGGTCGACGAGGCCGCCCGCGTGGCCGCCCTGGGAGCCGGCTTCGGAATCTCAACCGGCGCGGGCGCCTGGGATGAGATGGCAGAAGCCTGCGAGGGCGCGCAGGTCCTCGTCAACTGCACCCCGTTGGGGCTCCATGGCGAGGACCCGTTCGCCGGCGTCTCGCTCACGGGGAGAGTCGCGCTGGACCTCGGTTATGCAGCGGGTGGCACCCCGCTCATCAGGCGAGCCCGGGCCGAAGGCGCGACCCGCGCGGTCCAGGGTGACCAGATGCTGCTGCACCAGGGCGCCGAGGGCTTCCGGCTATGGACCGGCCAGGAGCCGCCGATCGAGGCGATGGCGCTGGCCCTGAGCGAGGCGATCGGGTGAGTGGACTGCTGCTGGCCCTGCTGGCGGCGGCTGGCGGCGCGGTTATCGGGACCGTCACGCACCAGCTCAACCAGGTCTGGGCGCGCGGGGAGGAGGAGGCCACCGAGCCACCTCTTCCGGTCGAGCCTGTGTGGGCGCCGGCGCTCGATGCGGTCGCCCTGGGATTCCTTTTCTGGCGCTTCGGCCTCAACCCGCGCTCGCTGGCGGCGGCGGTCTTCATGGTCGTCCTGGTCCAGGTCTTTGTCTTCGACGCCCGCCACCGGCTGATCCTCAACCGGGTGATGTACCCGGCGATGGTGGTGGCCCTGCTGGCGTCGCCGCTGAGCCCTCTGCTCCAAGGTGAGACCGGCCTCGGCAAGATCGACTCGGCGGTCCTGGGAGCGGTGGTCGGGGGAGGGATATTCCTCGTCTTCGTGCTCGTCAGCCGGGGCGGGATAGGCCTGGGCGACGCCAAGCTCACGTTTTTCATGGGCGCCGTGCTAGGGATGCTGCCGATCGCCACCTCCCCGATCATCAAGGCGCTGATCTACGGAATCGTGATCGGTGGCGTGATCGCGGCCCTGCTGTTGATCTCGCGGCTGCGCGGGATGCGCGATTTCATCCCTTACGGCCCCTATCTCTGCATCGGCGGGGCTGCAGCCGTGCTCTTCCCGTGCGGTCTGTTCGGCCCGACAACCTGCTGAAGCGGGCGGTCGCGACAGGTCCGCACTTAAGATTCAGCCATGTCTGAAGACAAGGACCTGATCCCCGGCGAGGTCGTCCAGCTCCGCACCAACCGCCATCCACTGGTGCTGGTCAGGCAGGTGCTGGTTCCGACGCTGGTGGTGCTCGCGCTGGCGATCGGGCTCGCTCTTTTGCCGCTCCCGGGGTCGGTTCGCAGCCTGCGCTGGCTCGCGGTGCTGCTCTTGCTGCTGGGTCTGTTCGTCTACCTCGACGTCCAGTACATCGTTTGGCGCTCCGTCACCTACACCATCACCGACCAGCGGATCCTGTTGCGGCGCGGCGTGCTGGGCAAGTTCAGCCGCTCCATCGGGATGTCGCGGGTCCAGGACGTCAGCACCTCGCAGAGCCTCTTCGGCCGTATGTTCGACTACGGCAACGTGGAGATCGAATCGGCCGGCAAGGACGGCGCCGAGATCCTCATCTACGTCCCCGACCCACAGCACTTCCGGGATGTGCTCTTCGAGCATCTCCATGGCCAACCGGCGACATCGGGCGCGCCGATTTGATTCGGTTCCTGACCGCGGGCGAGTCCCACGGTCCGCGCCTGGTGGTGATAGTCGACGGCCTGCCGGCGGGGATGCGGCTTCGCGCCAAGGAGATCGACACCGACCTGCGCCGCCGCCAGGGTGGCTACGGCCGTGGCGGCCGCCAGCAGATCGAGCGCGATGCCGTCGAGATCGTCGGGGGGGTGCGGCTGGGCCGAAGCCTGGGGACCCCGGTGGCGATGCTGGTAACCAACCGGGACTTCCCCAACTGGGAGAAGACGATGTCGCCGGCGCCGACCGGGTTCCCGCCGACCACGGTCACCCGGGTGCGTCCCGGGCATGCCGACCTGGCCGGGGCGCTCAAGTACGGCTTCGACGATGTCCGCAACGTCCTGGAGCGGGCCTCTGCGCGCGAGACCACCAGCCGGGTGGCGGCCGGCGGCGTCGCCAAACAGCTGCTGGCGACCTTCGGGATCGAGGTCCACAGCTTTGTCTCGCGGATCGGCAAGGTGCAGGCCAACGTCCCCGAGACGATCGACTGGGACGCCGTCGAGGCATCGCCGGTGCGGACCCCCGATGAGGTTGCCGCGGGCAAGATGGTGCGCGCCATCGACCGCGCCCGCAAGGACGGCGACACCCTCGGCGGGGTCTTCACCGTGGTCGCCACCGGCGTACCGGTGGGGCTGGGTACCTACGCGCAGTGGGACCAGCGGCTGGACGGCCTGCTGGCCCAGGCCATCGTCAGCGTGCCCGCGGTCAAGGCGGTCGAGCTCGGGGCCGGGGTCGCGGCGGCGTCGCTGCCGGGCTCGGAGGTCCACGACCAGCCGCGTTACAGCAAGACGCGCGGGTTCTACCACCTCAGCAACCGGCAGGGTGGGCTCACCGGCGGCGTCACCGACGGTATGCCGGTTGTGGTCAGCGGCTACATCAAGCCGATCTCGACGCTCAAGAAGCCGCTTACGTCGGTCGACATCGCCACCCGCAAGGAGATCCAGGCGCACTACGAGCGCAGCGACATCTGCGTGGTGCCCGCCGCGGGCGTGATCGGCGAGGCGATGGTGGCCCTGACGCTGGCCAACGCGCTGCGAACCAAGGCCGGAGGCGATTCAATCAGGGAGATGCGGCGCAACCTCAACGCGTACCTGCGCTCCGTTCGCTGAGGCGCGACGGTGGCGAAGAACCTGGTCCTGGTCGGCTTCATGGCCAGCGGAAAATCGAGCGTCGGACGGATCGTGGCCGACCAGCTTGACGTCGAGTTCATCGACCTCGACGAGATGGTCGAGGGAATGACCGGCAAGACCATCTCTGAGCTTTTCGATCAGCAGGGCGAGGCCCGCTTCAGACGCTTTGAGTCGGCGGCCCTGGCGCAGGCGCTCGCCGGAGGTGGCAAGGTGGTGGCGGTTGGCGGGGGCGCCGTCATCGACGATCGCAACTGGGAGCTGATCGAAAAAGGCGCCAACGTCGTCGTCAGGCTGGCGGCCAGCGGCGACGAGATCCTGCGCCGGCTGGACGACGGCGGCGGGCGCCCGCTGGCGGGAGGCGGCCGGCTGCGCGAGCGGCCCGACCTGCGGGAGGACCTGCTGCGGCTGGCGGAGGCGCGGGAGCCGCGCTATCAAGAGGCGGCTCACCAGGTCGACACCACCGGGCGGGAGGTCGTCGAGGTCGCGGTCGAAGTGGCGGCGATCGCCCGCGAGGCGGGCGTCGCGGAGGTCGCCGGTGCCTGAGCTGAAGGTGAGCGCCGCCTCGGGCGAATACCCGATCGTGATCGAGCAGGGCGGCTTCGCACATCTGGGCGCTCGCATCGACGAGCTGGCCGGTGGAAGCGCGGTGCTGATCATCGCCGACCAGAACACCGCCGCCCTGCTGCCCCGGCAGCTTGCCGTGCAGCACGGCAGGCCCGTCTTCCGGATCAACGCCGGTGAACAGACCAAGACCCTGACCTGGGTCGAGAAGGCAGCCACGGCGGCGGCGGTCAAGGGCCTCGACCGCGGGTCGCTGATAGTGGCGGTGGGCGGCGGGGTGGTCGGCGACCTGGCCGGGGTCGTCGCCGCCACCTATATGCGCGGCGTGCGGCTGATGCAGGTGCCGACCACGCTGCTGGCGATGGTCGACAGCTCGATCGGCGGCAAGGCCGCGGTGAACCTGCGCGCGGGCAAGAACCTGGTCGGCGCGTTCAAGCCGCCGATCGAGGTTTTCATCGACCCCGATGTGCTCTCCGGGCTCCCCGACCGCGAATTCCGCAGCGGCCTGGCCGAGGTGCTCAAGTACTCTATGATTGCCGACGAACAGTTGTACGACTCGCTCCTTGCCAATCGCAAAAAAGTGCTTCAAAAAGACATCGACCTGCTCACCGACGTGATCACGATCTGCTGCGCCATCAAGGCGGGCGTGGTCACCCGTGACGAACAGGAGACCGGAGAGCGGGCGATCCTGAACTACGGCCACACCTTCGGCCACGCCCTCGAGGCCGCCACCGCCTACCGCCAATTCACCCACGGCGAGGCAATCAGCGTGGGCATGGAGGTGGCCGCCCAGATCGGCTTCGAGGTGGGGGTCACACCCGGAAGCGTGATCGAACGCCAGGGCCGCCTGCTGGACGCCTACAAGCTGCCCCGTAAGGCGCCCGGGGCCGCCACCGTGGATGCCGTGATGGAGGCGATCAGGCACGACAAGAAGGGCCGCGCCGGGGTCACCCCGTGGGTCCTGTTGGACCGTCTCGGGCACGCTGTCTTCGGCCACAAGGTCAACGGCGAGGTAGCGGAGCACGTCATCGGCGTGGCGCTCAAGGCAGCCTGAGGTGCGCCGCGTGGTGGTCATCAACGGGCCCAACCTCAACCGGCTGGGGACGCGCCAGCCCGAGATCTACGGCACCACCACCCTCAGCCAGGTCGAGCAGATGCTGGTGGCGCGTGGGGCCGAGCTGGGCTGGGCGGTGGAGACCTACCAGTCCAACCACGAGGGCGACCTCATCGATCGCGTCCAGGCGGCCGCCGAGCACGGCGTTGACGGCCTGATCCTGAACCCTGGGGCGCTGACCCACTACAGCTACGCGCTCCTGGACGCGCTCCAATCGGTCGACCTGCCCGCGGTCGAGGTGCACATCAGCGACATCGACAACCGCGAGGAGTGGCGGCGGAAGTCGGTGACCAGCGAGGCTTGCGTCGGCGTGATCAAAGGCAAGGGCGTCCATGGGTACATCGAGGCCCTCGAGCTGCTGGACGGTCGGGTGTCGACTGAGGTCTCGACGTGATCGACGCCGGCGACCTTCGCAACGGGTCGGTCTTCGAGCGCGACGGCCAGCTCTTCGTCTGCGTCGGCTACTCGCACATGAAGATGGGCCGGGGCACGGCCCAGGTGCGGGCCCGCCTGCGCAACGTCAAGACCGGCGCCATCACCGACGAGACCTTCCGGCCGGAGCAGCGTTTCACCCGCGCCCGGATCGAGAAGCGGAACATGCAGTACCTCTACAGCGACGGCGACCAGTACCACTTCATGGACACCACCACCTACGACCAGGTGGCGCTGGCCGAGGCCGCCCTGGGCGACGCTCTCAAGTACCTCAAGGAGAACGCCGAGATCACGGTGCTGTCATACGAGGACCAGCCCATCGGTGTCGAGCTCCCGACCTCGGTGGAGCTGGAGGTCACCAAGACCGACCCCGGCTTCAAGGGCGACACCGCGACCGGCGCGTCCAAGCCCGCGACCGTGGAAACCGGGCTGGCGCTGCAGGTGCCTCTATTCGTCAACCAGGGCGATAGGATCAAGGTCGACACCCGAACCGGCGAATACATGGAGAGGGCCTGATATGACTGAGATCCCGTCCGCGTTCCAGCCGACACAGGGTCGAGTCAAGGTCGCCAACGAGGTGATCGCCCAGATCGCCGCGATGACCGCGTTGCAGATCCCCGGGGTGGGCGCAGTGGCCGACGGCAGCAACCAGTTCACCCGAGTCATCCGCCGGGGCGGCATCCACCAGGGAGTCCGGGTCGAGCTGGGCGACGACGACGCGCTCAAGCTGCAGCTGCTGCTGGTCGCCGAGAGTGGGCACAACCTTCCCGACCTGGCGGCACAGGTCCAGCGCCAGGTTGTCGCCGCGGTTGACCGAATGCTGGGGATGCGGACCAGCAGCGTCGACGTCTTCTTCGCCGACGTTCGTTTCAGCGAAGCCAAGACCTGATCCAGACCCTGAGACGCCGCCGTGGGTAAACGTCACGTGGCCCGGGAAGTGGCCATGCAGGTGATCTTCGAGCTGGAACACCGCGCCGACGACCCCGAGGCGGCGGTGCGATACCACCTCGAAGAGGCCGGCGTCGACCGGGCCCAGTGGCCCTTCACCATCGACCTCGTGCGCGGCACCCTGGAGCACCAGGCCGAGATCGACGAGGAGATCGGCGGCTCCTCCACGCACTGGAAGCTGGAGCAGATGGCGGGGGTGGAGCGGGCCGTGCTCCGGCTGGCCACCTACGAGCTGCTGTTCTGCCCCGACGTCCCCGTCAAGGCCGCCATCAACGAGTCGATCGAGCTGGCCAAGACCTTCGGCGGCGACGAGGCCGGCCGCTTCGTCAACGGCGTCCTCGGCAAGGTCGTGCTCCATGTGCCCCGAGCCGCCGGCGGCGCCGGCTGATGGCGGCCGCCTGATGCAGGTCCTGCGGGTCGGCGACCTGGCCGAGTTCCTGGACGAGGTGATCTCGGACCAGCCGGGCCTCCAGGACGTCTGGGTGGAGGGCGAGGTCGCCGAGGTCACCGTCTCGCGGCAGGGCCACTGCTACCTGACGCTCAAGGACGAGCGCGCCAGCCTCCGCGCGGTGGCCTTCCGGCTGACCTACGCCCGTATCCGGTTCGAGATGCGGCCGGGGATGATGCTGCTGGTCCACGGCAAGGTCCAGGTCTACCGCGAGCGAGGCCAGGTGCAGCTGATCCTGGACAGCGCCCAACCGTCCGGGGTCGGCGACCTCTACCTGGCATTCGAGCAGCTGCGCAAGAAGCTAGAGGACGAGGGGTTGTTCGCGCCCGCGGCCAAGCGGCCCCTGCGCCCCTTCCCCAGGCGCGTCGGCATCGTCACATCGGAGTCGGGGGCGGCACTTCGCGACGTGATCAAGGTGCTGCGCCGCCGCTGCCCGGTGGTGCCAGTGCTGCTGGCCCACGCGCCGGTGCAGGGCGAGGTCGCCGCGGCGGCCCTGGTCCGGGCCCTGAACCGGCTGGCGACGCGGCCGGGTGTCGACGTCATCCTGCTGGTCCGCGGCGGCGGGTCGATCGAGGACCTGGCGTCCTTCAACGACGAGAGCCTGGCGCGCGCCATCCGGGCGTGCCCCGTCCCGGTGGTGGTGGGCGTGGGCCACGAGACCGACTTCACCATCGCCGACTTCGCCGCCGACGTCCGCGCCTCGACGCCGTCGATGGCGGCGGAGCTGGCCGTGCCCGACCTCGCCGACCTCCGGCGCCTGGTGGTCGACCGCCGGCAGCGGCTCAGCCTGGCTGTCAACCGCGAGCTCGAGCACAAGCGCGAACAGCTGCGCCAGGCCGGCGACCGACTGACCCGCCAGAGCCCGGCGTTGCGGCTGCCGGAGCTGCGTCTGCGCCTCGACGAGCGCCAGGACAGGCTGGTGTCGGCGCTCAGGTCGGGCATCGACCGCGCCCGCCGGGCGCTGGAGGCCGAGCGCCGCCGGCTGGAGGCCCTCAGCCCGATGGCGGTGCTGGGTCGTGGCTACAGCCTGGCCCGGGACGAGAACGGCGCCGTGGTGATGTCGATCGCCGGGCTCGGACCAGGGCGCCGGCTGACCACCGTATTCGCGGACGGATCGGTTGTCGGCGAGGTGATCGAGGTGCGCCCATCGGAGGCCGGCCGCCGTGGCTGAGACCCCCGCCGACATCGAGGGTCTCAGCTATGAGGACGCGCTCAAGCAGCTCGAGGCGCTGATCCGCAAGCTGGAGACAGGCAGCATCGACCTCGCCGATTCGATCGCCAGCTACGAGCGGGGCGCCGCACTGGCGGCGCACTGCTCGAAACTGCTGGAGGCCACCGAGCAGAAGGTGGAGCGGCTGGTCCTGGGCGCCGACGGCAAGCCCGCTGAGGAGCCGCTGCCCCGGCTCGACGAGGACGAGTAGCTGAACAGCCCGTACATCATGATCCCCGTCACGGCGTGGCTGATCGCCCAGGTCCTCAAGGTCGCCGAGGACTCACTGCGACAGCGACGGCTCGACTTCCGGCGGCTGGCGTCGGCCGGCGGGATGCCCAGCTCGCACACCGCCCTGGTGCTCTCGCTGACCACGGTGATCGGCTCCAAGCGCGGCATCAACACCCCCGAGTTCGCGATCTCGGCGATATTCAGCGCCGTGGTGATGTACGACGCCACCGGGGTGCGCCGCGCCGCCGGCCGACAGGCGCGCGTCCTCAACCGCATCGTCGAGGACCTCTTCCACCAGGAGGGCCTAAAGGAGGAACGCCTCCGCGAGCTGATCGGCCACACCCCGATCGAGGTGATCGCCGGCGCGCTCCTGGGCGTGGTGGTCGCCATCGTGATGCTCGGCGGATGACGCGGGCGGTGACGGCGGATGCGCGCCGGTTGGACCAGGCACTGGTCGAACGCGGCCTGGTCGAGACGCGACAAAAGGCGCAGGCGCTGATCCGCGCCGGCCACGTGCGGCTCGACGGCGAGCTCGCCGAGAAGGCGGACCAGCGTGTCACCGACCGGTCCGCGCTGGAGGTCAAGGCGCAGTCGCGCTTCGTCGGCCGGGGAGGGGAGAAGCTCGACGGCGCCCTCGACGACCTCGGCGTCGACGTCATCGGCCGGGTCTGCCTCGACGCCGGCGCCTCGACCGGTGGGTTCACCGACGCGCTGCTGCAGCGGGGCGCCCGCCTCGTCTACGCCGTCGACGTCGGATACGGGCAGCTCGCCTGGAAGCTGCGTCAGGATGAGCGCGTGGTGGTGCTGGAGCGCACCAACATCCGCGACCTGCAGTCGCTGCCCGGACCGCTTCCCGACCTGGCGGTGGGCGACCTCAGCTTCATCTCGCTGCGCCAGGTGGTGCCCTCGATCCGCGGCCTTCTGGCTCCCCATGGTGAGCTGGTGATGATGCTCAAGCCCCAGTTCGAAGTCGGTCGGGGCCGGGTCGGCAAGGGCGGCGTGGTCCGGGACCAAGCCGACCGCGACGAGGCCGTCCGAGCCTTCGGCGAGTGGGCGGCCTCCACCGGCCTGACGGTGCTGGCCACGGCCGCCGCCAGGATCACGGGCGCCAAGGGAAACCAGGAGTACTTCCTTCACATGCGAGCAGATGGCTGACGTCCTCTTCGTAGTTCACTCCCGCGTCAGCCCCGACGACCCCGCGGTGGAGCGGGCCAGCCGGCGGCTGGCAGAGCACGGCCACGAGGTCGAGATCTTTCAGCGGCTCGCTCCCCCCGGCCACCCGGGGCGTTTCGACGGCGAGTGGGTGCCACTGGATCCGGCCCTGGTCGAGGGCAAGAAGCTGGTGGTCACCTTTGGTGGCGACGGTACCTTCATTCACGCCGCCCGCACCGCGCTGGTCAATGGGGTGCCGGTGATGGGCGTGAACCTCGGCAGGCTGGGTTTCCTGGCCTGGGTGACGCTGGAGACCGCCGAGGCTGCCTGCACCGCCTGGGCCGAGGGCCGGACCGAGCTCGACGAGCGCGCCACCATGGTGGTGCACTACGACGACGGCGAGTACCTGGCGATCAACGAAGCCGCCCTGCTCAAGGATCCTGCCGCCAACGTGATCCAGCTCGAGGTCAGTGTCGAGGGGGTCGACGCGGGGATGTTCCACGCCGACGGCTGCGTCGTCGCCACGCCGACCGGCTCGACCGCCTACGCCGCCTCCGCCGGCGGTCCCATCCTTGACCCAAGGACCGAGGCCCTGGTGGTGGTGCCGCTGAACCCTCACACCCTCGCCACCCGGGCCCTGGTTCTTCCCGTCCACACCACCATCCAGCTGAAGGTCGACGAGGAGACCCGGCTGCTCCTCGATGGCGCTGTCAACCTCGCCATCTCCAGCAACGCGACCCTAACCTGCGGGCTGGACGGTCCCGCGCTGCAAGTCGTCCGCGTGCCCGGGACGGAGGACTTCTATACCCAGCTTCGCGACAAGATGGGCTGGGGCGAGCCGCTGGTCCGGGAAGGACGCCGATGATGGCCGGCGGCTGGCTCTACCGGGTGGGACAGGTGCGCGCGGCTCGGCGGGCGGTGATGAGCGAGGCCGACCGAGCCGAGGCCAGCGCCCACCTTGCGCCCCCCCTCGCCGAGCTGTTCCTGAGGATGCCGATACGGGACCAGGCCCACGCCCTCCGCGTCATGCGCCGCGTCGACAGCTCTGAGCCGCTGCTCTGCCAGGCTGCCCTGCTCCATGACGTCGGCAAAATCGAGTCGCCCCTGGGCACCCCGGGCCGGTCGCTGGTAGTGCTGGCCAATGCCACCGGGACCACCGACCTCGTCGTCCGCCTTCCGGGTATCGGACCGAGGATCCGGCGGTACATCGATCATCCCCGTCTTGGCGCCGACCTGCTGCGGGCGGCGGGCGCCGACGCTCCCCTGGTCCAGATCGTGGCCGAACACGAGTCCCGGGAGCCGTCGCACCCGCAGACCGCCGTCCTCCAATCGGTCGATGAGCGAGAGTGACTGAAACCGCCGCCGCCAAGGCCGGCTTGCTCGACGAGGTGCGCGTCAACAGCGCGGTCTTTGAAGGCCCGATCGACCTGCTTCTGACGCTGGCGCAACGGCAGCAGGTCGACCTCAACCAGGTGCGTCTCGGCGACCTCGCCTGGGACTACCTGGGCAGCCTCACCGCCGATGACGGCAGCCGCGCCCGCAGCCCCGAGGCGATGGCGGCCTTCCTGGTGGTGGCCTCCCGGCTGCTGGCGCTCAAGGCCGCCGCCCTGCTCCCCGGCGCGGCCGGCGAAGACGAGGAGGAGGACCTCGAGGCGTGGGAGGCCTCGGTGCGGCAACGGATGCAGGAGTACGAGCGCTTCAAGGCGGCCGCCGGCGAGCTGATGCGACGGCACCAGGAAGGCGGCTTCAGCTTCGGCTCCGCGCTGGAGGTCGAAATCATCCCCAGCGAGAAGCTCCAGATCGACCCCGACAGCCTGGCCTCGGCCTTCCAGGCCATTCTCGACCGCCTCCCGGCGCCGTCAGAGGTGCAGGTTGAGATGTCGAGCTACTCGCTGGTGGACGAGATGGGCCGGATCCGGGAGCGCATCAGCGCTGGGCCCAGCACCAGCTTCACCGTCCTCTTCGACGCCGCCGAGTCGCGGATGCACGCCGTGGTGATCTTCCTGGCCCTGCTGGAGCTGATCCGTCTCGGCGAGGCGCGTTTCCGGCAGCGCGCAACCTTTGGCGAGATCGAGATCCTGGCGGGCGGCGACGATGCCTGAGCTGGAGGCCCTGCCCGGGCTCGACGACCTCCGCCGCCAGGCCGAGGCGGTGCTCTTCAGCCTAGGCACCGCCATCGAGGTGCGCCGTCTTGCTGACGCTCTCGAGATCGATCAGCGGACGCTGGCGACGGTCCTTGACGCACTCGACGAGTCGCTCCGCGGCCGCGGCCTGATGCTGCAGCGCCATGGCGATGAGGTCCAGCTGGTGACCCGCCCCGAGGCCGCCGCCGCCGTCCGCCGGCTGCTCAACCCCGAGGTCCCCGGGCGGCTGTCGCCGGCGGCCTACGAGACGCTGGCGATCATCGCCTACCGCCAGCCGCTGACCAAAGCGGCCATCGAGGAGGTGCGCGGAGTCGATTGCGAGCGCGTCCTGGAGGGCCTGCTCACGCGGGGGCTGATCGAGGAGCGCGGCCGGATGGAGGCTCCCGGCACGCCGCGCCTGTTCGGGACCACGATGCGGTTCCTGCAGCTGCTCGGCGTGGGGCGGCTCGAGGACCTCCCCGGCGTGGGCGGCGTGGACGGCGCGGATGTGGAGGGTGGCGCGGACGCGGTGGGCGACCAGGCCGGCTCGGACCGCGTTGGCGAAGAGGCGGCCGCCGGCGGGACGGGCGACGACGCTGCCGCCGAGGACCCGGCCGAGGTCGACCCTGACTGAGGACGCGGCTCCGGAGGAGGTCCGTCTCAACCGCTTCCTGGCGATGGCAGGGGTGGCGGCCCGGCGCAAGGCCGACGACCTGATCGCCGCCGGCCGGGTCACTGTGAACGGGGCGCGGACACCGCCTGGTGGCCTGATGGTGCGCCCGGGGCGGGATGTGGTGGCGGTCGACGGCTCGGAGGTCCGGCCGGCGCCCGCGGAGCACCACTACCTGGCGGTGAACAAGCCGGCGGGCTACCTCAGCGCTGTCAGCGACCGCAGCCGCCGGCCGCTGGTCACGTCGCTGCTGCGGGGACGGCCCGCCACCGAGCGCCTGCACCCGGTCGGCCGGCTGGACCTCGACAGCCGGGGCCTGATCCTGCTCACCGATGATGGCGAGCTCAGCTTCCGGCTCCAGCATCCGCGCCACCACGTCGAGAAGGAATACGAGGCCATCATCCGGGGCAGGCCCTCGGCCGAAGCCCTCGAAAAGCTCCGCCAGGGCGTGGTCCTGGAGGAGGGACGGACCGCCCCGGCGCAGGTGAAGGTGGTCGGCGGCGGCCCCGACGCCGGCACCAGCCGGGTTCGCATCGTGATCCGGCAGGGTTGGAAGCGGCAGGTGCGGAGGTCCTTCCTGGTCGTCGGCCACCGGGTGCTGGATCTGCGCAGGGTGCGCATCGGCCCGCTTCGGATCGGCGACCTCGCCGAGGGCGCGGCTCGGGAGCTGACCACGGCCGAGGTCGGCGCCCTCCGACGGGAGGTGGGGTTGTGATCCTCGCCATCGACGGTCCCTCGGCGTCGGGTAAGACCACGCTGGGAAGGATGCTGGCTCGACACCTGGGCCTGCCGCTGGTAGACAGCGGCCTGATGTACCGCGCCATCACCGTCCTCGCCCTCGAGGCTCGAATCGGTCCCGAGGACGAAGAGGCCCTCGCCGCGCTGGCGGGGGAGACCACTTTTGAGGTCAACACCAGCGTCGATGACCGGCCCGACTGGGAGGTTCGCGTCGACGGCCGTGACCTTACAAGCGCCATCTTTGAGGCTGCGATCACGCCCGCCTTGACGCGCATCAGCCAGGTGGCGGGGGTCCGCAAGGAGCTGGTCCAGCAGCAGCGGAACTACGGCCGGCACGGCGTGGTGATGGTGGGGCGGGATATCGGCACCGTCGTCTTCCAGGACGCCGACCTGAAGATCTTCGTCACCGCCTCGGAGGAGGAGCGCAAACGGCGCCGTTCGCTGCAGATGCGTGACGACGATCACGCCGTCCTCAAGGGCGAGATCGCAGATCGAGACGCCGCCGACAGCGGCAGGTTGATCGCCCCATTGCGACCCGCGGAGGACGCGCATACGATTGACACCGATGGCCGAAGCGCCCAAGACGTATTCGAAGAGATCCTTCGCCTGATTCCCAGCTCGAGGCCCGGAAGCCCCATTCAACCTGGGCCCGGATGACCGAGACCAGCGTCGTCGCGACCCCGGCGCCGGTGGCGCGTGGCCTGGTGTCGCCGACCCCGATCTACTGGCTGCTGCGCTGGTTCGTGCAATTGGTGATCCTGCTGCTGGTGCGCGGCCACCTTCACATCGAAGGTAGTGAGAACGTCCCCAAAAAGGGTGGGTTGCTGGTTATAAGCAACCACATCGCCAGCGCCGACCCGCCCATCCTGGGCGGCAAATTCCCGCGGCCGCTGCATTTCATGGCCAAGGTCGAGTGGTTCCGCAAGGCCTTTGTCGCCTTCTTGGCGCGACAGTTCCTCTGCTTCCCGGTGGTGCGGCACACCGCCGATCGAGGCGCCCTGCGCTACACCCTGGCCCTGCTCGCGAGCGGTGAGGCGGTCTGCATCTATCCCGAGGGGACTAGGGCCGAGGACGCGCGCATCCACGAGGTCGAGGCCGGCGTCGGGTTCGTGGCCCGCCGGTCGGGGGTGCCGATCCTGCCCGTGGCCGTCTGGGGGACCGAGAATGTGCTGCCGGCGAAGGGAGTTCATTTCCCCAAGGCGGCCGACTGCCACATGGTCTACGGCAAGCCTTTCAACCTGCCCCGAGCCGACATGGACAACCTCGAGGCTTCGCGCTACATGATGTCCAAGGTCGCGGAGATGCTGCCGGTGGCATACCGCGGAGTGTTCGAGCTGTATGGGTCGAAGACCGCGTGAGGCCTCCGCCGTGAAGGCGGAGCCGGCTGTCAGGCCGACGGTGAAAGCGGAGCCAGTCCCCCGGCGGGCCAAGACCTACGTCCTGGACACCAACGTGCTGCTCCACGACCCCGAGGCGCTCAACGCCTTCGAGGAGAACGACATCGTCATCCCCCTGGTGGTGATCGAGGAGATCGACTCCCAGAAGAAGCGTCAGGACGAGGTCGGGCGCGGCGCCAGGCGGGTCGCCCACCACCTCGACGACCTGCGCCAGCTGGGCAAGCTTTCGGAGGGCGTGCCCACGCCCGGTGGCGGCCTGCTGCGGGTCCAGATCCAGGAGGTGGGCGGCGACCTGCCCCGCGAGCTGGACAGCCACAAACCCGACAACCAGGTCCTGGCGGTGACCCAGCAGGTGGTCAAGTCCAACCCCGGACGCCGGGTGGTGCTGGTGAGCAAGGACATCAATGTGCGGGTCAAGGCCGAGGCCCTCAACCTTGCCGCCGAGGACTACGAGCGGGACAAGGTGGTGACTGGCATCGATGAGCTTTATGCCGGGATGCGGGTGCTCGAGGTGGAGTCGGACGTGATGGACCACTTCAACCGCGAGGGCACCCTGGCGGCGACCCAGCTCGGGCTTCGCGCCAACGAGTTCGTCCATTTCCAGGTCCCCGACCAGCACAACCTGTCGGCGATCGGCAGGTTCGACCTGACCCGCGGGGAGATCGTCCCGCTGGCCCCCGTGCGCAAGGACGTCTGGGGGATCCAGGCCAAGAACCTGGGCCAGAGGTTCGCGCTGGACGCTCTTCTCAACGACGAGATCAGCCTGGTCACCCTCACCGGGCGCGCCGGCACTGGCAAGACGCTGCTGGCGCTGGCGGCCGGGCTCCATGCCGTCCTCGACGAGCACCGCTACCGGCGCCTGCTGGTGACCCGTCCGGTGATACCGATGGGCAAGGACGTCGGGTACCTACCCGGCGACAAGGACGAGAAGCTGCGGCCCTGGATGCAGCCGATCTACGACAACCTCGAGTTCCTGATGAGCACGATGTACAAGGACCAGATGGTGGCCGACATGGTGACCCGCCTCCAGGACAAGGGCCTCTTCGAGGTGGAGGCGCTGACATACATCCGCGGCCGCAGCATCCCCCAGCAGCTGATCATCGTCGACGAGGCGCAGAACCTGACGCCGCACGAGATCAAGACCATCGTCAGCCGGGCGGGGGAGGGGACCAAGCTGGTGCTCACCGGCGACCCCTACCAGATCGACCATCCGTACCTCGACTTCAGCAGCAATGGTCTCTGCTTCGCGGTCGAGAAGTTCAAGGAGAGCCCCCTGGCGGCCCACGTCACGCTGACCAAGGGTCAGCGCTCCGAGCTGGCGGAGCTGGCGGCGGTCCTGTTGTGACGCCGCCCCGGCGCTCACGCGCCAGGGGGAGCAGCGTGCAGGTCGACGTTCGCCAGGGGGGCCGATCCCGGGATTGCCGCGGTAAGCCGTTGGTGCCCGTGGGGGAGAGGTCCCCGTGAGCGCAGGCCGTCACGCTCCGCGCCCACGGTCGTCCAGTCTGGGCCGCGATAAAGTCGCGGCTCACTGGGTCGAGCATGACCGGGAGCTTCCCGGCGACTTTCCGGTCATTGTCTCCATCGACCTCGAGGCCACCGGGCTGAGCAGCGCGGTGGAGCACGTGATCGAGATCGGGGCCGTCAAGTTTCGTGGCTCCGAGGTCATCGACCGCTATCACACCCTGGTCAACCCGGGCCTGCGCCTGCCGCCCATGATCCGCCGGCTGACCGGGATCACCGATGGGGAGCTGGCCGGGGCGCCGCGACTGCGACACGTGCTCCCTGGGCTGCGCGACTTCATCGCTGACGCCGACCTGCTGGCCCATGGCGCCGGCTACGACGTGGCCTTCCTCGAGGCGGCGCTGGGAGCATCGGTCTGGGACCGCCGAGTGTACGACAGCATCGAGATCGCTAGGGTGGTCTTCCCGGCGGCACCCTCGTACGCGCTGGGAGGCCTCTGCGACCTGGTGGGTCTCAACCACCCCCGCCCGCACCACGCCCTGGAGGACGCCGAAGCCACCTTCCGGGTCTTCTTGGCGCTGCTGCGGCAGGCGGCGGCGCTGCCCCCGAGCACGCTGGACACGCTGCGCCGGATAACAAATGGCAAGACCCACAGCCTGACCACGTTCTTCCACGAGATGGTGCCGCAGGCACTGGTGGCAGCAGCCGGCTCCTCGGCGCCGCCGGTGATGGCGCCCATGCCGGTGGCTCCGGCGGCCATGGTGCGAACTGACACGCCACTGCTGCCGGCGCTGACCCCCGAGCAGGTCGCCGCGGTACTCGGTCCCGCCGGGCCGCTGGCGGTCGAACCGGGCTGGGAGCTGCGCGAGGGCCAGCAGGAAATGTGCTTGGCAGTCGCCCAGGCCTTCGACCGCAAGCTCAACCTGGTGGTGGAGGCGGGCACCGGGACCGGCAAGTCGCTGGCATACCTGCTGCCGGCGCTGGCCTGGGCGGCGGCTGACCGCGGCCAGGTCTGCGTCTCGACGTACACCATCAACCTCCAGGAGCAGCTCCTCCACAAGGACCTGCCCCTGGCGGCGCGGATCCTGGGGGTGCCGCTGCGCGCCGTCCTCCTCAAGGGTCGCGCCCACTACCTCAGCCGGCTGCGCTGGGAGCAGCTGCTTCTGGGCACCGCGGCCGGGGGCGGCCCGGAGGGTGCAGACGAGATCGAGGGCATCGACCCCAACGAGCTGCTGACGTTCAAGCTGAAGATCGCAGTCTGGCTGGGCTGGACCGCGACCGGCGACCGCGACGAGCTGCGCCTCTTCGGCCAGGAGGAAAGGATCTGGCGGTCCGTGGCATCGGAGTGGGGTGACTGCCGCTCGGCTGAATGCCTGAGCGGCCCCACGCCGTGCTTCTACCACCGCTCGCGGCAGCGCGCCTCGGAGGCCGACGTGGTGGTGGTGAACCACGCCCTGCTGCTGGCCGATGCCTTCAACGAGACTCCCGGCGCCTCGCGCTCACGCCACCTCATCCTCGACGAGGCGCATCACCTGGAGGAGGCCGCCACCAAGGGTCTGACCGAGGAGATCCGCGAGGACGACCTCCTCGGCCAGGTCGCCATCGCCGGCGCCGGCGCCAGGGCTGCCAGCGCGACGGCGCGGCTGGCGGAGACGGTCCGAGACCTGTTCGAGGCCCTTCGTGGCGCCTGCCGCTACCTCTACGGCAACGAGATGGGCAGGGATCTGCGCCTGGACGAGGCCGCCTTCGATAGTCCCGGCATGAGCGGCGTGGTCCAGGCCGTCTCTCACGTGAGGACCGCGCTGCGGGGCCTGCCGGTGCCGGCGGCGGCTGTCATCGAGGGCCGCATCAACCGTTTGCTGGAGCTGACCTCCCAGCCCGACGCCGGCCAGGTCACCTGGGCCGGCTTCGGTCGCGACGGCCGCAGCACGATCAAGCGCGCCCCCCTGGAGGTGGGACCGCTGCTCGCCGAAGCCCTCTTCGCCGAACGCGACAGCGTGATCCTGACCGGTGCGACGCTGACCCTCAACGGCTCCTTCGACTACTTCCGGTCTCGCATCGGCCTGAGCCCGTCGAGGCTCAGCGAGCTGGTCCTGCCCAGCCCCTTCGACTTCCTCAACCAGGCGCTGCTCTGCCTTCCGGAAGACCTCCCCGCCCCACCCGAGGAAGGCTTCACGGAGCAGCTTGTGGCCTCGGTCGCGGAGACAGCCCGCCGCCTCTCCGGCCGCACACTTGTGCTCTTCACATCGACCGAACAGCTGGCGGTCGCGTCCGAACAGTTGCGCGACCAGCTGGACGCTGACGGCATCGAGGTGCTGGCTCAGGGGAGGGGATCGGGCAGCCGGAGGGCGCTGGTGGAGCGGTTCATCAGCCTTCCCGAAGCGGTCCTCTGCGGCACCAACAGCTTCTGGGAGGGCCTCGACCTGCCCGAGGACACGCTCTCCTGCGTCTTCATCGCCCGGCTGCCATTCGCACCGCCGGGGGACCCCATCTTCAAGGCGCGCAGCGAGCGCCTCCGGGACCCCTTCCTGGAGATGGCTCTACCGGAGGCGGTGCTCCGGCTGAAGCAGGGATTCGGGCGCCTGATCCGGCGCGCCACCGACCGCGGCGCGGTCGTCATCCTCGATCGCCGAGTCTCGACCAAGACCTACGGCGCCCACTTCCTCGAGTCGCTGCCCCAGTGCGCGACCTTCACCGGGCCGGTGGCGGAAATGCCGGACGCCATCCTGGGGTGGGTCGAAGGCCGGAATATATCCTTCGTAGATGGAGCCAACACAGGCGAAACCGAGACGGCGGCTGGCCCTCGCCCAGTGCGCCCCGTCGCTGGGTGACCTGAAGGCCAATACCGAGCTCCACCTGGAGCTGATCCAACAGGCCGCGGCCGAGGAGGCCGACCTGGTCGTCTTTCCCGAGCTGAGCCTGACCGGCTACTTCCTCAAGGACCTGGTTCCGGAGCTGGCTATGAGCCTGGACGACCCGCGGCTGATGCCCCTCCTGGAAGCGTCGAGGCAGACCGACGTCGCCTTCGGGATGGTCGTGAAATCCGAGGACTTCCGCTACTACAACGCCGCCGTGTACCTCAGCGCCGGCCAGGTCAAGCACGTGCATCGCAAGGTCTACCTGCCGACTTACGGGATGTTTGACGAGCAGCGCTACTTCGCCCCGGGGGATCGGATCCGGTCCTTCGACAACGGGCTGCGCAGCGGGATGCTGGTCTGCGAGGACATGTGGCACCTGTCCTCGGCCTATCTGCTCTTCGTCCAGGGCGTCAGCCTCGTCCTCTGCATCTCATCCAGCCCCGGTCGCGGGGTGCTGCTGAACGCCGATGAGGACACCGCTCCGGGGTCGGTCGGCTCCTGGCAGGACCTGCTGCGCACGGTGGCCGAGTACAGCAGCTGCTACGTCGCCTACGTCAATCGCCTTGGCTACGAGGACGGCGTCAACTTCTGGGGCGGTTCCTCGGTCTTTGCGCCGGACGGCCGGCCGGTGGTGGTGGCGGGGGAAAAGCCGGGCCTGTTGCTTGCCGATATCGACATGCGCGAGGTGGAGCGACAGCGGCTGGCCACTCCGCTGCTTCGGGACGAGAAGGTCGAGTTCACCCTCAAAGAGCTCGAGCGGATCTGGAATGAGCGTACCGACGCTCCCTACTGAAAGCCGGGCCGAGCCTCTCGACAGCGCCGAGCTGGAGATCAACGCTCCGCTGGTGCGCTCGATCCTGGTCGGGTTCCTCCGCAAGGAGGTGCGGAGGGTGGGCTATGAGAAGGTGGTGATCGGCGTCTCCGGCGGAGTCGACTCGAGCCTGGTCGCGGCGCTGGCCGCAGAGGCGCTGGGCCCCGAGAACGTGCTTGGGATATCGATGCCCTACCGGCTCAGCAACCCCGCCAGCCTGGCCGACGCTCAGGCAGTGGCCGCACTGTTCGGCTTCGACCTGCGGGTGGTCGAGATCACTCCGCAGATCGACGCCTATTTCGACCGCTTCCCCGAAGCCGGCGACGCCCGGCGCGGCAACAAGATGGCCCGCGAGCGCATGACGGTGCTCTACGACGTGTCGTTCGCGGAGAACGCGCTGGTGGTGGGGACCAGCAACAAGACCGAGCTCCTGCTTGGCTACGGCACCATCTTCGGCGACCAGGCGTCGGCGCTGAACCCGATCGGCGACCTCTACAAGTCGCAGGTCTGGCAGCTGGCCGCGCAGGTCGGCGTGCCTGAGCAGGTGGTTACCAAGTCGCCCTCGGCGGACCTCTGGGAGGGCCAGTCGGACGAGCAGGAGCTCGGCTTCACCTACGCCGCCGTCGACCGGCTGCTGTTCAACCTGGTCGACCGCCGTTACGCCGCCGACGACCTGGTCGAGATGGGGCACGAGCCGGCCTTCGTCGAGGCCGTGACGCGACGAGTGCGTATGAACCAGTACAAGCGGCGGCCTCCGATCATCGCCAAGCTTTCGGCGCGCACCATCGACAGGGAGTTCCGTTACCCCAGGGACTGGGGCGTATAGCCGCCTGATGCTTGACCCACAGAACTGTTGATGGGGACGCTCTACGTCGTCGGCACGCCGATCGGCAACCTCGAGGACCTCAGCCCGCGAGCCGCGCGGGTGCTCGGTGAGGTCGCGTTGGTGGCCGCCGAAGACACCCGCCGCACGCGCGGGTTGCTGACCCATCTCGGCCTCAGCAAGCCCCTGCTCTCGGTCCACGCCGACGTCGAACGTGGCCGCGCGGCACAGGTCCTCCAGGCGCTCGCCGGTGGCGACGTGGCGCTGTGCACCGATGCCGGCATGCCGTCCATCTCCGACCCGGGGGCGCACCTGGTGGAGCGCGCCCGCGAGGCCGGGCACGACGTAGCGGTGATCCCGGGCCCCTCGGCGGTCACCGCCGCGCTGGCGCTCTCCGGCTTCAGCGCCGACCGCTTTGTCTTCCTCGGGTTCCTGCCCCGGAAGTCGTCGGAGATGACCAGGGCGGTCACGGCGCTCGCCGAGGAGACCCGCACCGCGGTCGCCTTCGAGTCGCCCTACAGGCTCCTGAAGGCGCTCGACATCCTCGCCGAGACCCTGCCCGAGCGCCGCTGCGCCGTCGCCCGCGAGCTGACCAAGCTGCACGAAGAGCTCCGTATAGGGTCGGCGGCGGAGCTGGCCGGGCACTACCGGGACCGCACCATCAAGGGCGAGATCACCCTCCTGGTTGAGGGCGCGCCGAGACGCGGGGCCGTGGCGAGAGGCGGGTCTTGACAGACACGCCCAAGTACTACGTCACGACGGCGATCGACTACGTCAACGGCGTGCCCCACCTCGGCCACGCCTTCGAGAAGATCGGCGCCGACGTGCTGGTCCGGTACAAGCGCATGACCGGGCACGACACCTGGCTGGTGGTGGGTAGCGACGAGCACTCCCAATCGGTGGAGAAGGAGGCAAAGGCCAAGGGCATGACGCCGGCGGCCTACAGCGACTCCATGGTGCCGCGCTTTCTGGCGATGTTCGACCGCCTCCAGGTCGGCTACTCGGAGTTCGTCCGCACCTCGTCCGAAGCCAACCGAGCCACCACCGAGGAGTTCTTGCAGCGGGTCTACGACAACGGCTACATCTACAAGGGCAAGTTCGGGGGCTTTTTCTGTCCCAGCTGCGAGCAGTACTACCAGGAGCGCGAGCTGGTCGACGGCAAGTGCCCGGTCCACCTGATCCCCTTGGAGTGGGTGGAGGAGGACAACTACTTCCTTCGGCTCTCGGCGTTCACGGAGCAGCTGCTGGAGCTTCACCGGCGCGAGGATTTCCTGCAGCCGGCGTCCCGGCGGAACGAAATGCTGAACGTCATCCAGGAAGGCCTCCAGGACGTCTCGATCTCGCGCGGCTTCACCACCTGGGGGTTTCCGCTTCCCTTCGACCGTTCGCAAGTGATCTACGTCTGGTTCGACGCCCTGCTTTCCTACGTCACCGGCGTCGGTTTCGGCACCGACAAGGAGCGCTTCAACCGCTTCTGGCCCTGCGACGTCCACGTCATCGGCAAAGGCATCACCCGTTTTCACACCATCATGTGGCCGGCGATGCTGTGGGCCGCCGGCGTCGAGTTGCCGCGCCGCGTCTTTGCCCATGGCTACGTCAACGTCGGCGGCGAGAAGATGAGCAAGTCGCGCGGCATCTTCGTCGAGCCGCTGAAACTGGTCGACACCCTGCAGCCACTCGATGAGAGCGCCCGAGCCCTGGCCGGGAGTGACGGGGTGCGCTACTGCCTGCTGCGCGAGGTTCCCTTCGACCGCGACGGCGAGTTCGACCTGGGCGTCTATGTCGATCGCTACAACGCCGACCTGGCCAACGATTTCGGCAACCTGGCCTCGCGGGTGCTGAAGATGATCGGCCAGTACACCGGCGGAGAGGTGCCCGAACCGGCCGACCTGTCCGGGATGCACGCCGAGCTGGCGGACGCGGCGTCGGCGCTGGCGCCAAAGCTCGAGAAGCGGATGGACGATCTCGACTTCAGCGGCGCCCTGGAGGACATCTGGCAGGTCGTTGGGCGCGCCAACAAGTACGTCGAAGAGGCCAAGCCCTGGGAGCTGAACAAGAACGAGGCCGCCAGGCCCGAGCTCCACGCCGTGCTCTACAACCTCGCCGAGGTGCTCCGCGTACTGGCATACGTCGCCTTCCCGTTCGTCCCCGACGCCTGTGAGAGCCTGGCCCGGCAGCTGGGAGTGCAGCCGCCCTCAGAGCTGGGACCGGGAACGCGGTCGCTGGCCGAGGCTGCCACCTGGGGTGGTCTTGCCGCGGGCCATAGGACCGCGGCCGGCGAGATCCTCTTTCCGCGGCTGGACAAAGGCGCGCTGCTGGCCGCCGGGTGAGCTGGCCGGGCCTTGTCGACACGCACTGTCACCTGGAGCTGATCGAGGAGGCTGGGCAGGGGGAGGCGTCAGCGGCCGTGGAGGCCGCCGCCTCGGCCGGCATCACGCGCCTGATAACCATCGGTCTCGGCCCGGACAACGCCCGGGTCGTCGAGCGGGCGCGGGCCTATCCGGAGGTGTTCGCGACCATCGGCTGGCATCCGCACCGGGACCGGCCGCCGAGCGATGCCGAGATGGAGGAGATGGCAGCCCTGGCGCGCGACCAAAAAGTCTGCGCGGTGGGGGAGATCGGCCTTGACTATTACTGGCGCCCTGGCTACCACGAGGTGCCGGTCGAGGTCCAGAAAGAGAGCTTCCGGCGGATGCTGTCGCTGGCGCGCGACACCGGCCTGCCGGCGGTGATCCACAACCGCGAGGCGCACGCGGACACTCTGGCGGTGCTGCGCGAGTTCCCCACCGTAGCTGTGGTGATGCATGCATTCAGCGGCGACGCCACCTTCGCCGCCGACTGCCTCGAGCTCGGCGTCACGATCTCGGTCGCCGGGCCGGTGACCTACCCCAGCGCGGAACCGCTGCGGGAGGCGCTGTCCACGGTGCCCCTGGAGCGTCTGGTGGTCGAGACTGACGCTCCCTTCCTGCCGCCGCAGCCGTGGCGCGGCAAACCCAGCCGCCCGGCGATGGTGGCCGAGACCGCCCGTAGGCTCGCCGAGGTCAAGGGCGTCACCATCGAGGCCCTTGCCGAGGCGACCTCGGCGACGGTCGCCCAGGTCTACCGGATGCCGCCGCTTCCGCCCAGCCCCGCGATTGGGTAGCTCCCGCGGCGACCGCCCGCTACGCTCGTTGGCGATGGACCAGAGCTTCCGGGACCCCGCCGCCACCCTGGCGAGGAGCGGCCTGTCGGCCAAAAAAGGCCTGAGCCAGAACTTCCTGGTTGACGGCGTCATCGCCCGAGCCATTCTCGACGCTCTGCCAGAAGAGCCAGGATCCGTGATCGAGATCGGCGCCGGCCCCGGCACCATGACACGAGCCCTGGCGCAGACCCGGCGCGCCGTCGCCGCCGTCGAGCTCGACGAGCGCCTGTTGCCCGTGCTCCGCCGCGAGACCGGCGACCTGGCCAACGTCACCGTGGTGGCGGGCGACGCCATGGACCTGTCCCTGGCCGGACTCCTGCCGCCGCCCTACGCGGTCTTCGGCAACATCCCCTACCACATCACCGGGCTTCTGGTCCCGCGCTTGCTCGACCTCCAGCCGGCACCCCAGTGGGTGTGCGTCCTGGTGCAGCTGGAGGTCGCCGAGCGGCTATCAGCCGAGCCCGGCGGCTGGAGCCTGGCGACGCTGGCGGTGCGCTCGGCGGCCACCGCCGAGCTGCTCTTTCGGGTACCCGCCCGCGCCTTCGACCCGGCGCCCAAGGTCGACTCGGCGCTGGTACTGCTCCGTCCCCGGCCTCGTGCCGCCTTCGCCGACGACGCCTTCTTCGATTTCGCCCGGGCGGTGTTCCAGGAGCGCCGCAAGCAGCTGACCAACGCCGTCGCCAATGCCTTCGGCCACGACCTGGAGCGGGGGAGGGAGGTGGTGGCGCGGTCTGGGATCGAGGGCACCCGACGGCCCCAGACACTCGACCTGGGGGAGTGGGAGCGGCTCTACACCGCCTACCGGGAGGTCGCATGACCCCCGAAGCGACGCCGCCGGCAGACCCGGCGATCGAGCTACCCATGGGGGCGCAGGCGGCCACCGTCCCCGCCGAGATCGAGATCGGCGGCTTCCGGAAGCTGCTCAGCATCGGCGAGTTCCGGCTGATCTGGGCCTCACAGATCGCCAGCCAGCTGGCCGACAAGTTCCTGGTCTACTCGCTGCTGACGGTCACATACCAGCGCTCGGGCGCCAACACCCAGGAAGCGGTGGTGCTGCTGGCGTACACGTCGCCCTCGGTTCTGCTCAGCCCGATCGCGGGGGTCTACGCCGACCGCTTCGACAAGAAGCACCTGATGATGGTCACCAACGTCCTCCGCGCGGGCCTGATCCTGCTGGTGCCGGCTCTCTCCCTGGTGCCCTACTTCCAGCACGTGACCTGGCACCTGCTGGTGATCACCCTGCTGTTCAGCAGCGTGGGCCAGTTCTTCGCCCCCGCCGAGGCATCGTCGCTGCCCTTCATCATGCCCAAGAAGAGCCTGGTCACGGCGACCTCGGTCTTCACTCTGACGATCGTGGCGACGCTGGTGGTGGGGCTGCCGATCTCGTCGGTGCTGGTGCGGGTGTTCGGCTCGACGTCGCCGTATTTCGTCGCGGCGGCGCTGTTTGCCGCCGCCGCCGTGTTCAACTACCTGATGCGGACCAAGCTGTCGGCGGCGACCACCGCGCCGGTGGTCGGAGTGCCGATGAACGAGCTGACCCGCGTCTGGCGGGCGGTGACCGAGACCTTCGGCTTCATTCGGGAGCGCCCCAGCCTGATCCGCTCCTTCGGCCAGCTGGGCCTGGCAGTGATGTTGATCTTCACCATCTTCACGCTCTCGCAGGGCTACATGAAGACGGTGCTCAACCTCGATCCCAGGGACTCCTACATCATCCTGGTACCGGCGGCACTGGGCATGGGGGCGGTAGCCGTCTACCTGGGGCGCGGGCACGTCAGCCATCGGGACCGGCTGATCTCGCAGGGCATGCTGGCGCTGGGGGTCCTTCTCTTTCTGATGGGCATCGGGCCCTACGCCCTCTCGCTGCTCCACGCCCGGGCCTTCTTCCTGGGCTTCGCGGCGGTGGTCGGTGGATTCTTCGGGGCCGCCTTCGGGGCGGTGTTCATTCCCGCGGTCACGCTGCTCCAGGAGTCCACCGAACCCGAGCAGCGGGGCCGGACCTTTGGCGCCATGTTCACTGTCCTCAACCTGGCCATCGCCGTCCCGCTGTTCCTGGCGGGGCTGGCGGCGGACACTTTCGGGCTCAATTTGGTCCTGGTCCTGATGGGGCTGATCCTGTCGAGCGTGGTTGTGCTGCCGGCGGGAGCGCGGTGGGCGGGTCGCCGCCGCGACGACATCACCTCCGGCGCGTAGCGATCGGGCGACGGCACCAAGCCCAGCGGCGGCCGTCCACTAGAATCTGCTCCGCGTTCGTGGGCGGCTAGCTCAGGGGTAGAGCACTACGTTGACATCGTAGGGGTCGCTGGTTCAAATCCAGCGCCGCCCACCAGCCCCGGTCGGCGTCGTGCCGGCCCCTGCATTTGCACGTGCAATACTCCATGTCGCGGCATGGCGGCAACAAATGTGACTTTTCCTACGCTGACGCCGTGTTGGAAAGCGCAGGGCTTGAGACCTGGTCGCCGGCCGCATCGGCGCGGAGCCTGAACGCCGTGTTTCGTCGCCGGCTCCCCCAAGTGGTCAGCGCTGACGGACGCATCCGCGTCTCGTTGCTGGCTTTGTGGGGCGCGACCGCCTTGATGGTCCTGGTCTATCTCGCCTCCACCTTGCTGCGGGCACGCTCAGGCTCCGGCTCCTTCTACGACGTCTGGGTCGGCAACGCCGGCTACGCCGGCTGCGCCCTGATGTGTGGATGGCGGGCCGTCGTCATCAGACGGCAGCGATTCGCCTGGGGGGCGATCGCGCTCGGCCTCGCCTTCTTCACCGGCGGCGCGGTCTTGTGGACGACCCTGGTCCAGTACTGGAACCCGGTTCCGTACCCGTCAGTCTCCGACCTCTCATTCCTGTGCGTGTTCCCGGTGATGTACGTCGGGGTCGGAATGCTGGTGCGTGGGGCATTGCCGCGGGCCTCTGGCGCCATCTGGCTGGACGGCCTGATCGCCGCGCTCGGTGTCGCGGCGCTGGAGGCCACCGGGGTCATCGGCGCCGTCTCTTCGGCCAGTCACGGCGACTTCGCGACGGTGGCGACCAACATCGCCTATCCCATAGGGGACCTGGTCCTGGTCTCGATGGTCGTGGCGGCGTTCGCGATCCAGGGGTGGCGGCCCGGCCGGATGTGGTGGCTGCTCGGCACCGGCCTGGCGATATTCGCCGCCGCCGACAGCGTATACGTGCTCCGCGTCACCGACGGCACCTACACCACCGGCACTCCCCTGGACAGCCTCTGGCTGATTGGCACCTTCCTGATCGCCAGCGCCGCCTGGCGCGAGCCGGCCGGTCGCCCGGAGCCCGTTCGCCGCACCCAACCGATCTTCGTCCCGGCGCTGTTCCTGATGAGCTCGCTGGGCATCATCGTCTACGGCACCTGGCACCAGGTGCATCCCCTGGAGCTGGTCCTGGCCACGACCACCCTGTTGACGGCTTTTCTCCGTTCGGTCCACGGCTACCGGCAGCTGCGGGTCCTCGCCGAGTCGAAGCGCGAGGCGCGTACCGATGAGCTCACCGGGCTGCCCAACCGGCGCTTTTTCTTCGAGGCCCTCAATGCTCACATGGCCGCCAGCCCCGACGGTGAGCGGGTGAGCGTCCTGATGCTGGACCTCGACCGCTTCAAGGAGATCAACGACAGCCTCGGCCACCACGTTGGCGACGACCTCCTGCGGGAGCTGGGCCCCCGGCTGGCCACGGTCGTGAACGGAGACGGAGTGGTCGCCCGACTTGGCGGCGACGAATTCGGACTGTTCCTGACCAAGCTGGAGAACGCTTCTGACGCCACCGGGCTGGCGGAGCGGGTCTGCGAAGTGCTGCGCGAGCCGTTTGTCCTCGAAACCATGACTCTCAGACTTGATGCCAGCATCGGCATCGCCGTGGCCCCCGAGCATGGGCGCCGGGTCGAGACCCTGCTGCAGAAGGCGGACCTGGCGATGTACAGCGCCAAGCGCGGCCACCGAGCGTGGGAGCTCTACTCGGCGGCCAAGGACTTCGACAGCCTGCAGCGCCTGCAGCTGATGCAGGACCTTCCGGGCGCGATCGACCGGGATGAGATCATCCTCCACTACCAGCCGCTGTTTGACCTCGCGTCGGGACAGACGACCGGGGTCGAGGCTCTGGCGCGCTGGCAGCATCCGACGCGGGGGCTGCTGGGGCCCGCCGAGTTTCTCGGGTTGGTCGACGAAAGCGGGCTCATCGGCCCATTTGCTGAGACCGTCCTCGACCAGGCCCTGGCTCAGCAGGCTGAGTGGTTGAGGGCCGGCATTCAGATCCAGATGGCGGTCAACCTTTCGGCGGCGAACCTCCGCGACGAGGATCTCGCCTCCAAGGTGTCCGCCGCCATGGCGCGTCACGGCGGGCCCGCCGGCAGGCTCACCATCGAGATCACCGAGGACTGCCTGATGGCGGATGCCGACCAGGGTCTTCGGATTCTGCAGCAGATCCACGCCCTGGGCGTTGAGATCTCGGTCGACGATTACGGCACCGGGTTTTCCTCGCTGGCCTACCTCCGCAACCTCCCCATTCATCAGCTCAAGCTCGACCGCGCATTCCTGGTCGGGGTACCCGGCGACACCCGTGCCACCTCGATCGTGAGGTCGACGGTCCAGCTGGCCCATTCCCTGGGCCTGCGACTGGTCGCCGAGGGGATCGAGGCTCCCGAGACCCTGGCCGCGGTCCAGGCACTGGGCTGCGACCTGGCCCAGGGCTTCCTGATCGGCCGGCCGGTCGCGGCAGACCAGATCTCCGGCGCACTGCCGGCTCACCGCGCTCTGGCGGGTGTGGCGGCAGGCTGACCCGCGGGGGGGCCGCCCGGGGCAGGGGGGTTCAGGAGTAGGGCATCAGTAGAATCGGCCAGGGCGGGGAGCCGAGTCCACACCTGAGGAGCTGCTGATCGAACTCGCAATCGAGACCAAGGGGCTTACCAAGCGCTACGGCAACGGTATCGTCGCCATCGACAGCCTCGACCTCCACGTGCGTCAGGGCGAGGTGTACGGCTTCCTTGGCCCCAACGGCGCCGGCAAGACCACGACGATGCGGATCCTGGTGGGGCTGATGCGGCCCACCGGCGGCTCAGCGGTGGTCGTCGGCACCGCTCCAGGACACAGTTTGGCCAAGGTCGGCAGCCTGGTCGAAGCGCCTGCGTTCTACCCCTACCTGTCGGCTCGCGACAACCTCAAGGCTCTGGCGAGCTACGCGGGCGTACCCGGCTCCCGAATTGAGACAGTGCTGACCGAGGTCGATCTCACCGACCGCGCCCACGACAAATATTCGAGCTTTTCGCTGGGTATGAAGCAGCGCCTCGGCGTGGCGGCGGCGCTGCTCAAGGATCCGCAGCTGTTGATCCTGGACGAGCCCAGCAACGGCCTCGACCCCCAGGGCATCGTCGAGATGCGCGACCTGGTGCGCAACCTGGGCAAGGGCGAGCGAACGGTGCTGCTCTCCAGCCACCAGCTGGCCGAGGTGGAGCAGATCTGCGATCGGGTGGGCGTGATCCTGAGAGGAAAGATGGTCGCCGAGGGCACTGTCGCGGAGCTGCGCGGCCAGACCGGGCTGGCTCTGACGGCCGAGCCCGAGCAGGCGGCCGGCGAAGCCCTGGTCCGGCTGCTGGGGCCGGAGGCCGTTCACTTCGACGACGACGGCTTCCGGCTCGACGTCCCGCCGGGGCGGGCGGCCGAGATCAACAGGGCGCTTGTCACCGCGGGCATCGATGTCAGCGAGCTCCGTCCCGCCGCGCGCTCGCTCGAGGACATATTCCTGCAGCTCACCGGCGACCCGGTTGCCACCGCGGAAGTCGCGGCTGGGCCGCTGCCTCCGGCGACCGCGGCCGGCGGGAGTGCGAGCTGATGCTGGGGAGCCTTTCGGCCGAGCTGCTCAAGATCCGCAAGCGGTGGGCGATACGCATCCTGGTGGTGATCTTCGTCCTGGTCCTGGTCCTGCTCTCCTATGTGTTGTCCTACACGATCTACAAGAACCCGCCGCCTAGGTTCGGCGAGAACCTGCCCCGGGGCACCACCATCGCCGACCTGCTGAGCGCGCTTTATCCGCCCAACTTCCATCGCGTGGCGCTGTCTGGCGCCGGCGGGCTGGGGGCCGCCATCGCCATCATCCTCGGCGTCCTGGCAGCGGGCAGCGAATACGGCTGGGGAACGTACAAAACCATCTTCACGCAGAAGCCCAGCCGTCTCACCGTCTGGCTGGCCAAATTCGCCGCTCTGGTCCTGGTCTCGGCCCTGCTGGCGGTTCTGGTGATGGCGGCGGCGGCGGCCACCAGCGCCGTCCTGGCCTCGATCGACGGCCAGGCCCTCAGCTGGCCCGATGCCTGGACGGTCGTCCGGGCGACCGGCGCCGAGTGGCTGATCCTGGTGGTCTGGACCGGGTTTGGCGTTCTGCTGGCGGTGATCTCCCAGCAATCGGCGCTGGCGATCGGGATCGGGCTGGTCTACGTCCTTGTCGTCGAAGGCATCATCTTCGGCATCTTCGGCAGCAACCCGACGCTACAGAACTTCGAGAAGTTCTTTCCGGGAGCCAACGTGACCGCCCTCGCGGATGCCTTCGGGCCGCCGATCCGGGGCCGGTTTGGTGGCCGCCCCGCACTGGTTGAACCCACCCAGGCGGTGATCGTCCTGGTCGCGTTTGCCGCCGCCTTCCTGGTCATCTCGTCCATCCTGATCGTTCGTCGCGACCAGGTCTGAGCTCGATGTGCTGATGGGTTTCTGTCGATGAGTGGCGCGCGGCTGGTCCCCCGCAAGGTCTGGTTGATCCTGCTGGTGCTGGTGATCGCGGGGCTGGCGACGTTCCAGATGCTCCGCCCCCTGCCGGTGGTCGCCGCCACCCCGCTGGTGCATGCGTCGGATGTCGTTCCCGGCACCGCCCCGGCGATCCCGCTGCCGCCGAAGGGCGAGGTCGCGGTAGGCACCGGTGAGTTGGGGATCCTCGGCGGCACCACCACCCAGGAGCCGATGCCGATGGCCAGCGTGGCCAAGCTGATGACGGCCCTGGTGGTGACCGAGGACAAGCCGCTGGCGGCTGCCGACGCCGGCCCGACGATCGTCATCGACCCCGCCGATGTCGCCGACTACCAGGCTCGTCTGGCCGCCGGCGAATCGGTGCTCAAGGTCGCGGCGGGGGAGCAGATCACCGAGTACGACGCCCTCCAGGGGCTGTTGATCCCCTCCGGCAACAACATCGCCGCCGTCCTGGCCAAGTGGGACGCCGGATCAGTCGGCGCGATGGTCCAGAAGCTGAACGCCAGGGCGGCGTCGATGCACCTGGCCAACACCCACTTCGACGACCCGGCAGGGGTTTCGCCGAAGACCACCAGCACCCCCAACGATCTCTTCCACATCGCCGTGGCGGCGATGAAGAACCAGGCCATCGCCAAGGTCGTGGGGTCAGTCCAGGCGACGCTGCCGGTGGCGGGGACGGTCTACAACGTCGACTCCGTGCTCGGCCAGGACGGCATTGTGGGCGTCAAGACCGGCTCCGGGATCGGGAGCGCCACCGGTTCGCTGCCGATCTCAAACTTCGTCTTCGCGTCCAAGCAGACGGCGGGTGGACAGTCCTACCTGATCGTCGGCGCGGTCATGGGCCAGGACACCCTCGCCGACGCGTTCAAGGCGACCCTGGCGCTGATCGATGCCGTCAAACCCGCGGTCCAGTACCAGTCCTACCTGGCCATCGGGGCCGGGGTGGCGACCTACAACGCGCCCTGGGGCAGCAAATCCGAGGTTCAGTCGCGCCAGGCGGTGGGCTTCTTCACCTGGCCCGGCCTGGTGCTGCGCCGGGTCCTGACCCTGGAGTCGATCACCGCGCCGGTCGAGCCCGGCCGGAAGGTGGGCTACCTCAGCGTCCGGCTCGGTGACCAGGTGACCAGGGTGGCGCTGGCGACAGCCTCCGCCGTGGACAAGCCAGGCCTGCGGTGGAGGCTGACCAGGGTCCGCTAGAACGACCAATGTGGGCCTCGCGGCCCGGTGGCTGTGCCAGTTTGGAGCCGGGTTTAGGTCGACAAACCTGAGTCCAACAGTGCCCGACTTAACCCGTTTTCACCGCCCTGCCGGTAACCCCGAGTTCGCAGCCGTCGAGCTTGTCCCCACGGTCCACAGGTTGTTCACAGCGACCGTGGAAAGGACGTGCTCACGCTTCCGCGCCTTGTCACATGTTGACCCCACCGGTGGCCTTGACAGCGGGCGAGCACCGAGGTCTATCATGCACGGGTACCTCGACCTGACGGGCCGAGCAGGGTGATTTAAGGGGTGTTTATGGTGTCTTTGGGTCTACGTCAGTGCGCCCGTGCAGGTTGCCATAACCCGGTCAAGAAGCCGACCAACAAGTACTGCAGCCGCACCTGCTGCACCCTCGACCCAGAGAGAAATGAGCGCCTGCGCCAGTCCTCGCGGCGCCGCGTGCTGCCGATGTCGCGGCAGCTCGATCTCTCGATCTGGGCGGGCCAGGAGTCGGCCCTGGAAGCAGTCTGTGCCGGTGTGGAAGACGCCCCTGCGGGCCTTTCCAGGCTGGCCGCGGGCTAACCGCCGGGCCCGGCTTCCGGGCCTTCCGCCCGGACTCTAACTACACTCTCAGCCATGTCTGAGAGCAGCGTGGCCTCGCCGCCGGTCGAACTCGACGTCCTCCGACACTCCGCGGCCCACCTCCTGGCGGCCGCCGTCTGCGAGCTCTATCCCGGCGCCAGGTACGCAATCGGGCCGGCCATCGAGGACGGCTTCTACTACGACTTCGACCTCGGCCGCACGATCAAGGAGGATGAGCTGCCGGCGATCGAAGATCGCATGCGCGAGATCGCGGCACGGCGGCCGGAGTACGTCCAGCAAACGCTCGACAAGGACGCCGCCGTGAAGGCTTTCGAGGCAGTGGGCCAGGGCTACAAGATCGAGATCCTGACCGAGGGCGAGGCAGCCGAGGAGAAGGAGGTCAGTCTTTATCGAACCGGCGACTTCCTCGACCTCTGCAGGGGTCCGCACGTCAAGGACGCCGGTCAGATCCAGCACTTCAAGCTGACCCGGGTGGCGGGCGCATATTGGCGCGGCGACGAACGCAACCAGATGCTGCAGCGCATCTACGGCACCGCGTGGAACACCGCCGAGGAACTGGAGGACTACTTCAAGCGACTGGAGCTGGCCCGCGAGCGCGACCACAAGAAGCTGGGTCGGGAGCTGGGGCTGTTCTTCATCGATGAGAAGGTCGGCAAAGGCCTGCCGCTGTGGCTGCCCAAGGGCGCCACCGTCCGGCGCCTGCTCGAGGAGTACATCCTCGACGCCGAGCGCCGCGGCGGCTACCAGCACGTCTACACGCCCCATATCGCCAACGAGGAGCTGTACCGCACCTCCGGCCACCTGCAGTCCTACAAGGACTCGATGTTCGCCGGGTTCGGGGTCGAGGACGAGACCTACATCCTGCGGCCGATGAACTGCCCCCACCACATCCGGATCTTCCAGCACGACCGGCGCAGCTACCGCGAGCTGCCGCTGCGGATCGGCGAGCTGGGTACCGTCTATCGATACGAGAAATCCGGCGAGCTCAGCGGCCTGATGCGGGTCCGCGGCTTCACCATCAACGACGCCCACATCTTCTGCACCGAAGAGCAGGTCAAGCAGGAGTTCGTCGCCAGCACGCGCCTGATCCTCGACCTCTACTCCGCGCTCAAGATCGAGGACTTCACCTTCCGGCTCTCCCTGCACGACGACAGCGACAAGTTCATGGGCGACCCGGCAGCCTGGGAGCTGGCCGAGGAGGCCATCCGCGGCGCCCTCCGTGAGGTGGGACATCCCTTCGAGGAGGCGCCCGGCGAGGCGGCCTTCTACGGCCCCAAGCTCGACGTCCAGATCCGGGACGCGCTGGGCCGGGAGTTCAGCGCCTCGACGACCCAGCTCGATTTCAACCTGCCCGAGCGCTTCGGCCTGGAGTACGCGGCCGACGACGGCAGCATGCGGCGCCCGGCCATGATCCACCGCGCCCCGATCGGCAGCCTGGAGCGGTTCTTCGCCTTCTTGATCGAGCACTTCGCGGGTGACTTCCCACTCTGGATCGCCCCGGTCCAGCTGCTCCTGATCCCGATCTCCGACAAGAACCTGCCCTACGTCGAGGGCCAGGCTTCCTTCTTCCGGGAGCACGGGTTCCGCGTCGAGGTTGACTCGCGACCGGAGCGGATGCAGGCCAAGATCCGCGACGCCGAGATGCAGAAGGTCCCCTACGTGGGCGTCTGCGGCGGTCGGGACGAGGAGGCCGGCACCGTCAGCCTGCGCGAGCGCCACGTCGGCGACCGCGGGGCAATGAAGCCGGATGAGATCGCGGCGGTTCTCGGCGCCCGCGTGATCAGTAGGAACTGACGCCGCCGCCTGTTATGATCGCAGCCGGCTCGGGCCAGTGTGGCCCGGCGGAAAGAAGGAGCATCCGCTCCTCACCTGACGGCGGATCGTCGCTCAGGTCCCCCGGTGGACCCGGAGGGTATTGCGGATGGCTTCGGCTGTCCGTTCTTTGTTTAACCGACCCAGGCCGGGGCCGGAGGTTCGGAGTACACGTCTATCGCCTTTAAAGAGCTCAGGGTCAACGACCAGATCCGCGTTCCGCAGGTGCGGGTCATCGACGAGAAGAATGAGCAGCTGGGGGTCCTCAGCACCGACCGGGCACGACAGATCGCGATCGAGCGAGAGCTCGACCTGGTCGAAGTGGCGCCCCAGGCAAATCCGCCGGTTTGCCGCCTGATGGACTACGGACGGTTCCGGTTCGATGCCCGCAAGCGGGAGCAGGAATCCCGTCGCAAGCAGGCCAGCACCAGGCTCAAGCAGATGAACTTCAGGCCCAAGATCGGGGACCACGACTACCAGACCAAGCTGAAGCGGGTGCGTGAGTTCCTGATCGAGGGCGACAAGGTCAAAGTCACAATCTGGTTCCGCGGTCGCGAGATGGTCCACCAGGACATCGGCCGCAAGATCCTGGAGCGCATGGCCAACGACCTCGCCGACGTGGCCCACGTCGAACGGAGCCCCCTCCTGGAGGGCAAGAACATGAGCCAGATCATGGGCCCGCTGGTGAAGCCCGGAGAGGCCAGGAAGACCGACCAGCCAGAAACCGACCAGCCCGCAGCAGCAGCCGCCCCGGTGCAGACGACTCAAGCCTCAGCCTGAGGCCGGGGACGCTGCCCCGGGACCACAGAAAGGAAAGACGATGCCAAAGATCAAGACCCACAAAGGCACCGCCAAGCGGTTCCGAGTGACCAGCACCGGCAAGGTAGTCAGCCGGCACAGCCACCAGAGCCACATCCTCGAGAAGAAGTCGGCCAAGCGCAAGCGCGCCTTCAGCGGTACCCGCGAGGTCGCCAAGTCAGACGCCCGGGCGATCAAGCGCAACGCCCCCTACCTGTAGGAGGAAGAGATGCCTAGAGTCAAGAGGGGCGTCACCGCCCATGCCCGGCACAAGAAGGTCCTCGAGCGCGCCGAGGGCATGCGCGGAGCGCGGAGCGATCTCTTCAAGGTCGCCAACGAAGCCGTCATGCACTCGCTGGCCTACCAGTACCGTGACCGACGGGTTCGCAAGCGCGACATGCGAGCGCTGTGGATCGCCCGGATCAACGCCGCCGCCAGGCTCAACGGGATGACCTACAGCACCTTCACCCACGGCCTCAAGGAGGCCGGCGTGGAGATCGATCGGAAGATCCTCGCCGACCTGGCGGTGCGCGACGCCGCCCAGTTCAGCCAGCTGGTCGACGTGGCAAGGTCGGGCGCGAGCCAGGCCGAGGCCAGTTGACCGGCGAAGCCGGGCTGGATCTCGAAAAGCACCAACAGGAAGTTCTCGAGCAGGTAGCCCAGGCCCCCGATACGGGGGCCCTGGAGCAGCTTCGGATCCAGGTCCTGGGCCGGAAGTCGGCGCTCAACCGGGAGCTGTCCAGGGTCGGACAGCTGCCGCCCGAGCAGCGCCGTGAGGTCGGGCGCGTGGCAAACGCGGTCAAGGGCGCCATCGAGGCCGCTATCGCGGAGCGCCAGGCCGAGCTGAGAGCCGGCGGGGCGGGCAGCCTCGACATCGCAGAGGCGATCGATCTCACGTTTCCGGCGACGCGGCCGCGCCGAGGCCACCCGCACCCGGTCAGCCTGGTGATGCGAGAAATGGAGGAGATCTTCCGCGGCCTCGGCTACGACATCGCTCGTGGCCCCGAGATCGAGACCGACTACTACGCCTTCGAGGCCCTCAACATCCCCGTGGGGCACCCCGCTCGGGACGGCTTCGACACCTTCTTCATCGCCACCGACGACATCGAGGCGGGGCCCGAGGGCGAGGGCAAGGTCGTCCTCCGTCCCCACACCTCGCCGATGCAGGTCCGCTACATGGAGAGCCACCCGCCACCGATCCGAGTGGTGATCCCGGGCAAGACCTACCGGCGCGACAACGACGCGACGCACGTCCCGGTGTTCCACCAGCTGGAGGGGCTGCTGGTGGATGAAGGCGTGACGGTCGCTGACCTGCGCGGGACGCTGGAGTACTTCGCCCGGGCGATGTTCGGCGACGACCGCAGGATCAGGCTGCGCCCTGACTATTTCCCTTTCACCGAGCCCAGCCTCGAGGTCCACGTCAGCTGCTTCCAGTGCGACGGCGCGGGCTGCTCGCTGTGCCGGTTCAGCGGCTGGATCGAGATCCTTGGCTCGGGCATGGTCCACCCCAACGTGCTCCGCTTCGGCGGCATCGATCCCGACCGCTACACCGGCTTCGCCTTCGGCATGGGCATCGACCGGATCGCGATGCTCAAGTACGGGGTCGAGGACCTGCGCAGCATGCTCGACCCCGACCTCCGGTTCGTCCGGCAGTTCTAATCCGGTGGGAAAATTGCCGCAGGCTCCCGCTGGATATAGCCGGGCCAAGCGCAGCTTGACGCGGGGTTAGGAGGTGCCCATCCGCATCTCGCTCGACTGGCTCCAGCAGTACATCGAGCTGCCCGAACCGGCGGAGCAGCTGGCCGAGGCGCTGACGCTTTCGGGGACCGAGGTAGAGCGGATCATCGACCAGGGGGTGGGCTGGGACGGTGTTGTCGTCGCCAGGATCGTCGAGGCCAGCCTGGTGCCGGGATCCGACCACCTCCAGGTGGCCCAGCTCGAGGTTGGCGCCGGCCGCGCCCAGGTGGTCTCCGGCGCCCCCAACATCCGGGTGGGCGACCTGGTGGCCTTGGCGCCGCCGGGGACCAAACTGCCCAACGGCATGGAGATCGGCGAGCGGAAGTTCATGGGTGAGATCTCGCAGGGAATGATGTGCAGCCCGATCGAGCTGGGACTGTCGAGCGAGGCTGACGGCCTGCTGATCCTGGGCACCGAGGGTCCCACCGGGGTGCCCCTCACGGAGCTGCTGCCCCAGGACCGGGTGCTGGTGGTCGAGGTCACCACCAACCGGCCCGACCTGCTCTGCCACCTGGGCATCGCGAGGGAGGTGTCGGCGCTGCTGCGACGGCCGCTGAGTGTTCCGGAACCGAAGCCGGGCGAGGATGCAGCGGTCGACAATGTGCCGATTCAGATCGACGAGCCGGACCTCTGCGCGCGTTATTCCGCCCGATCCCTCGACAGCGTGATGGTGGGTCAATCGCCGCCGTGGGTTCAGCGCCGCCTGCGCGCGGTCGGCCACCGACCTATCAGCAACGTTGTCGACGCTGCCAACTACGTGATGCTCGAAACCGGTCAGCCGCTACACGCCTTCGACCGCGATCAGCTGCGCGGGGGCATCGTGGTCCGCCGCGCCGGCGCCGGGGAATCGATCGAGTGCCTCGACGGTAAGACCCGGGAGCTGACCCCGGAGATGCTGGTTATCGCCGACCAGGAGGGGGCGGTCGCGATCGCAGGGGTCATTGGCGGCGCCGGCAGGGCCGTCTCGGCGGCAACCCGCCGGATAGTCATCGAGGCCGCCAACTTCAACGGCGTCAACGTGCGGGCGACCACCCGGCGACTGGGCCTGCGCACCGACGCCTCCACGCGCTTCGAGAAACAGCTCCACCCCGAGTTGGTGCCGCTGGCATCCGCCCGGATGGCGCAGCTGGTGCAGGAGATCGCTTCCGGAGGGCCGGTCTCGCCGGTGGCCGAGGAGTACCCGCGGCCGGTGGACAACCCGCCGATTCACTGCCGGCCGGGCTTCTTCAGCGACTACCTGGGGACCGAGGTGGGGGAGGATGAGGCGGCCGAGGACCTCGTCCGGCTGGACTTCGACGCCGCCGTGGTCGATGGCGGGGTGGTCGCAACAGCGCCCGGCTTCCGGCTCGACGTGCGCGAACCAGTCGACCTGGTCGAGGAGGTGGGCCGGCTCCGCGGCTACAACTCGTTGCCCAGCACCCTCCCAGGCCGGGGCCTCGAGGTGGGTCGCATCCTGCCCCCGCCAGACGTCGAGTGGTCGGCCCGCGATGTTGCCATGGGCGCCGGGTACGACGAGGTGATCACCGCCTTCGAGCCCGCCGACTCGCCCCGCATGGGCGTCTTCCCCCAAGCGCGGATGCGCCTGGCCAACCCGATGTCGGCGGAGGAGTCGGTGATGCGGGCATCGCTGCTCGGCGGCCTTACGCGTGCGCTGGCCCGTAATGTCGCACTTGACGTCGACGGCGCCCGCATCTTCGAGCTGGGCCGGGTCTTCTGGCCGGAGCCGGGCCGCGAGCTCCCCGTCGAAGCCCGAGTCATGGGGGTCGCGGTGCACCTGCCTTCCGGCTCCCGGCAACCCGCCGCCGCCGCCGTTCGGTCGGCGGTGCTGGAAGTGAAGGGGTTCTTCGAGCTCCTTGCTGAGAGCTTCTCGGCCGCGGTCCTGACCGTGGAGCAGGCTGTCGTGGACGGCCTCCACCCTGGCCGGGGCGTAAGCCTGATGCTCGACGGCGTCGTCGCAGGCTGCTGCGGCCAGCTCCACCCAGACCACGCTGCCCGCCTCGACATCGGCGCCGCCGTGGTGGGTGAGCTGAACTTCGATGCGCTGGTCGCCCACCCGCGCCGCCGGCGTTTCCAGCCGGTGCCCAGGTACCCGGCGGTGAACCGGGACCTGGCCATCACGGTTCCCGACCTGGCACTCGCCCGGGATGTGATTTCGGTGATCACAAGGGCCGGAGGCGCTATCCTGCGCAGCGTGGATCTCTACGATGAGTACCGAGGCGCCCAGGTACCCGACGGTCGCAAGGGCCTCACCTTCCGGCTGGTGTTCCAATCAGACTCGGGGACCCTCACCGGGGAGGCGGTAGCCGCGGCGGAGGCTCGGATCATGAAGGCGCTCCACTCGGAGCTCGGCGCCGAAGCCAGGGGATCGGCTTGATCGGCTGGATCGACGCGATTGTCCTGGTTTACGTTCTGATCAACGCCGTGCTCGGCTTTCGGTACGGAGTCTTTCGGCGCGTTCTGCATGTGGCCGCCTTCTACGTCGGCCTGCTTCTGGCGCAGGCGCTGAGCGTGGGGCTGGCGCAGATGTTCAGCTTCAACACCGGGTCATATCCGAGTGCCGCCCATTTCGGCGTCTTCCTGGCGGTGCTCTTCGTCCTGGTGGTCGTCGGCGAGGTGCTGATGTTTGGCTACGGCGATGCCCTGGCAGCTATGAACGCGCTTATTTTTGACCGCTTCTTTGGTCTTGCCCTGGGTATCGCGGCAGGGGTCCTCGAGATGGCGGTGGTCCTCTACCTCTTCCAGTACATGGCGGTGACCTCGCTGCCTTCGGGAGCGATCAGGCCCGATGTCGTCAACTATTTCTCCGGCCAGATGAGCTCGCCGTCGGCGCGCCTGCTGAACCAGCTGCGTAGCGGGGTCATCTTCCTCTACGGCCCGGTTCTTCCGGCTGAGCCTGCCAGCTACTTCGCCAAGACCTACAGCTAGGACCGGCAGCGCCCGGCCCCTGGGGCCAGACTTTTACTCGCGCTCTACGCCCGTGGTGGCGCGGCTTCTGCTGGGGGCCACCCTCGAGCTGCAGCGGCCCGATGGCGTGGTCAGCGCGACCATCATCGAGACCGAGGCTTACCTGGGCGCCGGCGACGCCGCCAGCCACTCCCATCGGGGGCCCACGCCGCGCAGCCAGATCATGTTCGGCCCCCCTGGGATGGCATACGTGTACTTCATCTACGGCATGTACCACTGCCTCAACGCGGTCACTGAGCCGGCGGGCTCCGTGGCGGCGGTGCTGATACGGGCCCTGGAACCCGAGGTGCCGGGCCGGCAGCCGGTCCCGGGATGGACGCGCAAGAGCCTGGGCGGACCAGGCCGGCTCTGCCGGGAGTTTGGGATCGACCAGCGCATGAACGGCTGGGACCTGAGCGCGTCCCCGCTTCGGATCTTGGAGGGGCCCGAGGTTCAGGAATCCGACGTCATGGTGAGCCCCCGGGTGGGGATCAAGCAGGCGGTCGCCCTGGAGCTTAGGTACCGGCTCCAGCACGGCTGACCTCAGAGGGGGGCTAGGTGCCCTCGATCTTGAGATCCCCGTGGCTGACGCAGATCGGCCCGATCGGGTTCGCCGGTGAGATCGGCGCGCTGGAGCTGTTGGAGGGAGTCGGCGACGGGCTCGGTCCCGGAGGTGTCTCGCAGGTGAGGCCCCCCTGGATCAGCGGCGGCTTGGTGAAGGTCGGGATCTTGTGGCTCCCGGTGTAGTAGATCGGCAGGAAGTCCTTGAACATGTACGAGGACGTCGTCACGCCGTAGAGCCCGCGAAGCGGATACCGTCCGATCGGGTTTCCCTTGGCGTCGGTGCCGGTGTGGGCCATCCAGGTCCCCACCACCAGGTCCGGGGTGTAGCCCATGTACCAGAGGTCGGCGCCGTCGTCGGTGGTCCCGGACTTGCCGGCGGTGGGGCCGATCAGGTTGAGACCCCACTGCTTGGGATATCCCGAGAGGATGTCGTTGAGGACGTAGGTCACCTGGGGGCTGGTCACGCGCACCCCGTGAGGCTGGAGCAGGAAGATGTTGTTGCCCCGGGCGTCCTGGATGCGCAGGACCGGGGCGGGGGCGTTGTAGAGGCCGCCGGTGGCGAAGACACCGTAGGCGGCGGTGTGCTCCAGCATGTGGAGCCCGCTGGACCCGATCGCGCTACCCAGCTCGGCCTTGAGGTCGGTCGTGATCCCAAGCGTCTTGGCGGTCTGGAAGACTCGCTGGTACCCAAGCTGCTGGAAGAGCTTGATCGCCGGGATGTTGCGCGACTCGACCAGCGCCCGGCGCAGCGTGATGTTGCCCTCGCTGCGGTTGTCGAAGTCGTGGAACACGGTGCCACCGATGCTGCCCTGGGTGTCGTCGATGATCGAGGTCGGGGTGTAGCCGTCGGCGAAAGCGGTTAGGTAGACGTAGGGCTTGAATGACGAGCCGGGCTGCCTCGGCGTGCCGCCGATGTTGCTGATGTTGTCGACGTTGCCGTCGATGGTCTTGTTGTAGTAGTCGGCGCTGCCGACGTAGGTCAGGATCTCGCCGGTGTTGGGGTTGATCGCCTCCATGGCGCCGTTGTTGACCCCCGGTCCGCTGAATTTGGCTACCTCCTTCTTGACGATCTGCTCGGCCTGGAGCTGGAGGTTGAGGTCGAGGCTGGTGGTGACCTTGAGGCCGCCGTTGTCGACCCGGTCCCGGCCGTACTGTGCGCGCAGGTACTGCAGGACATAGGCGACGAAGTGAGGTGCGTAGAGGATCTGGTCGGGCGGCACCGGATGCAAGGTCACCGGCTGCGCCTGGGCGTCGATGGCCTGTTTGGGCGTTATATCGCCCTGGTTGAGCATCGCCTGGAGCACCTCGGCCTGGCGCTGCCGGGCCAGGGCGAGGCCGTCCTGCGTCAGGGGGTCGTAGAGGCTGGGCGCCTGGGGGATGCCGGCCAGCAGCGAGGCCTCGCCGAGGTCCAGCTCGGAAGCGTGCTTGCCGAAGTAGGTCTCGCTGGCGGCCTCGATACCGTACGCCTCGTGCCCGTAGGGGATGCTGTTGAGGTACTCCTCGAGGATCTGGTCCTTGGTGAATGTGCCCTCCAGCTGAGAAGCCAGGAGGGCCTCCTTGATCTTTCGATCCAGGGACCGCTCGGCGGTCAGGTACTTCAGCTTGACCAGCTGCTGGGTGATGGTGCTGGCGCCCTGGGTGGCCTGGCCGCTGACGTCGGCATAGGCCGCGGCCACCAGGCGCTGATAGTCGAGGCCGGAGTTGGTGTAGAAGTTCTTGTCCTCGATGTCGATGGTCGCCTTGCGCAGCATCGGCGAGATCCGCGCCAGCGGCACAACCGTGCGGATCTGCTCTCCGTGGACCACGTACAGCAGCTTCCCGTTGCGGTCCAGGATCTGGGTCGACTGGGGCAGCTGGCTGATGTCGAGGGTCCCCGGGTCGGGGAGGTCGCTTGCGTAGTAGTTGTAGGTGTCGAGCGCCTCGACGCCGATGGAGAAGACGGCCGCGATCAGGATCGCGAGCCCGCCTGTCAGCAGTTGTTTGCGGGCGGTGCGGCGGCGGCGGGCGCGCGCTCGGTATACCAGCAGCTGTTGCGGGCGCATCTGGGCGCAAGTCTAGCCGGGCGACATTAGAGCTCCCGGTACCATTTGGCCCATGTCCGACTGGGAGAAGGTTGTCCGCGGCGCTGCCCACATCGAGGTGGAGGACCACCTCCGGGAGGCGCTGGCGTCCGGTCGCAAGCTCCGCGTCAAGCTCGGCATCGACCCCAGCTCGCCCGACATCCACCTCGGTCACACGGTGGTGCTGGGCAAGCTGCGCGACTTCCAGGAGCTGGGCCATACGGCGGTCCTCATCATCGGCGACTTCACCGCCCGCATCGGCGACCCCAGCGGTCAGAACGCGACCCGGCGGCCGCTCGAGGTTGAGGAGGTCGAAGCCAACGCCAAGACATACCTGGACCAGGTATTCCGTGTCCTCGACCCCGACGCGACCGAGGTGCGGCACCAGTCGGAATGGTTCGAGGGGATGTCCGTCGCTGACGTCATCCGCGTCGCCGGCAGGGCCACGCTGGCTCAGATCACCACCCGAGACGATTTCCGCCAGCGCCTGGAGAGCAACAGCCCGATCGGGCTCCACGAGCTTCTCTACCCACTGCTCCAGGGGTATGACTCGGTGGCGGTGGCAGCTGATGTAGAGCTGGGCGGCACCGACCAGCTCTTCAACCTGCTCTTCGCCCGTGACGTGCAGCGGGAGTCCGGGATGCCGCCGCAGGACGTGCTCACGACACCCCTGCTGGAAGGCCTGGACGGCGTCCAGAAGATGAGCAAGTCGCTGGGTAACTATGTCGGCGTTTCCGACCCGCCGGCGGAGATGTTCGGCAAGTTGATGTCGGTGCCGGACCAGCTGATCGCTCGCTACTTCCTGCTCGTGGTCGGCAGCAGCGAGGCGGAGATGGCGGAGGTGCAGCGGCGGCTCGACGCCGGCGAGAACCCGCGCGACCTGAAGGCCGAGCTGGCGCGCACAATCGTCACCCGGTTCCACTCGACCGAGGACGCCACGGCCGCCGGGGCGGCGTTCACGGCGCAATTCAGGCACGGCCAACGACCCGAACAGATCGAGAATCGAACCCTCGACGGCGGCACGACCACCGTCGCGGACGCCCTCGTGGCGCTCGGCCTGGCGTCGAGCAAGGGCGAAGCCCGGCGACTGGCGTCCCAGCGTGGCGTGAAGCTCAACGACGGCCCGGTCGAGAACGCCGACACGGAGTACAACCCTTCGGAAGGCGATGTCTGGCAGGTCGGCAAACGCCGGTACATCCGCGTCACTCGGAGCTGATCGGATGTCGCGGTCGACGACACCTGACGCTTAGACTCGACCCATGTCCGGACACTCCAAGTGGTCGACGATCAAGCACAAGAAGGCGGCCACCGACGCTCGCAAGGGTGCGATCTTCACCAAGATGGCTCGTGAGATCGCGGTGGCGGCGAAGGAGGGCGGGGGCGACCCCACGGCCAACTTCCGCCTCCGACTGGCGGTGCAGAAAGCCCGCGAGGTCAACATGCCCGCCGACAACATCGACCGCGCCATCAAGCGGGGCACCGGGGAGCAGGGCGGCGTCCAGTACGAGGAGCTGCGCTACGAGGGCTACGGTCCGGGCGGGGTCGCGATCATGGTCGACGCCCTGACCGACAACCGCAATCGCACCGCCTCCGAGATCCGCAGCATCTTCACCCGCCACGGCGGCAACGTCGCCGAGCAGGGCTCGGTGGGTTGGCTCTTCAAGCGCCAGGGCGTGATCCTGGCCGACCCCGCCGGCAAGGATCCCGAGGAGCTGGCCCTGGAGGTCATCGAGCTCGGCGCCAGCGACGTCCAGGTCAACGAGGGTCAGCTGGAGGTGGAGACTGAGCCGGAGGACTTCGAGAAGGTCAGAGAGGGCCTTGAGGGGCTTGGCGCCAGCATCGTCAGCGCCGAGCTGACCATGAGCCCGAGCCAGACCGTACCGGTGAGCGACGACCGCGAGGCCTCATCGCTGCTGCGCCTGATGGAGGCGCTGGAGGACTCCGACGACGCCCAGCAGGTCTACGCCAACTTCGACATCGACTCGGAGAAGCTGGACAGGCTCAGCCAGGCTGTCTGAGGCGCCCGCGTGACCGACACGCTGATCCTGGGCGTCGACCCGGGGATCGCCACCACAGGTGTGGCGCTGGTCCAAAGTCGTGGCGGCAGGCGCACGCTGATGCGCTTCGGGGTGATCACCACCCCCGCCGGGATGGCCGGCCCCAAGCGGCTGGCGATGCTGCACCAGGAGCTCGCCCAGCTGATCGCCGAGGCCAGTCCCGACGCCGCCGCCATCGAGCAGCTCTTCTTCGCCAGCAACACCACCACCGCGATGCAGGTGGCCGAGGCGCGCGGCGTTATCCTGCTGGCGATGGAGCAGAGCGGGGTGCCGGTCTGGGAGTACACGCCGATGCAGGTCAAGACATCGCTGACCGGCTACGGCAAGGCCACCAAGGCGCAGATGGTCAAGATGGTGAGAGCGGCTGTGGAGGCCCCCGACAAGCTTCCCGATGACGCCTTCGACGCGGCCGCGGTGGCCCTCTGCCACCTCCAGAGCCACCGCCTGCTACCCGGCAGGCAAGTCTCTTGATCGCGACCCTGCGCGGCACCGTCAGTCACCTCGGGGTCGAGACGATGGTGGTCGACGTGGGCGGGGTGGGGTACCTGGTCACCGCCCCGGGGAGGCTGCTGGCCGAGGTCGGCAAGCCGGGCGCCGAGGTCTACCTTCACATCCACACCTACGTCCGCGAGGACCAGATCTCGCTTTACGGCTTCAGGACCGTGGAGGATCGCCAGTTCTTCGAGCTCTTGATGTCGGTCAAGGGGATCGGGCCCAAGGCGGCGCTGGGAATGATCTCGCAGTCGGACGTGGCCACCCTCAAGAAGGCGGTCTTCCAGGAGGACCGGGCGCTGCTGGCGACGGTGCCGGGCATCGGGGTCAAGACCGCGGCGAGGGTGATCCTGGAGCTCAAGGACAAGCTCAAGGAGGAGTACCTGGCTGCCGGAACCAACGGGACGGCGCCGGACCGAGGCCTACGGCCGGGGGTGGCCGAAGGGGCGGTCCGGGCTCTGACCTCGCTGGGATATCGGGAGAGTGAGGTCCGCCTGGCGGTGGCCGGACTGGAGATCAGCGACGACACGCCGCTGGAGGCCGCCGTGGCCGAGGCACTCAAGGCGCTGGACAAGCCCGGCCGGGATAAGGCGTAGGCGCCCCGCCCATGCCGTACGATCGGCAGCGTCACACCCCACGTTGCAGTCGGAGTCAGCACCATGAGTGAGGACCGGATCCTCGAACCTACCAACCAGGGCGTCGAAGACGACTTCGAGCTCAGCCTCCGGCCGCGCCGCCTCGACGAGTTCATCGGGCAGCAGCCGCTGAAGGACAACCTGGAGCTGATCCTGGGCGGCGCCAAGCGGCGCGGCGAGGCGCTCGAGCACATCCTCCTCTGTGGGCCGCCGGGGCTGGGCAAGACGACGCTGGCGAACATCCTCAGCAACGAGATGGGTTCTGACCTGCGCACCAGCTCGGGGCCGGCGATCGAGCACCAGGGCGCGCTGGCTTCGATCCTCATGAACCTCGAAGAAGGCGGCATCTTCTTCATCGACGAGATCCACCGGCTGGCCCGCCCCGTGGAGGAGTCGCTGTATCCCGCGATGGAGGACTTCAAGTTCGACTGGGTCAGCGGCAAAGGCGCCGGCGCCCAGTCGTTGCGGCTGAACCTGCCCCACTTCACAGTGATCGGCGCCACCACGCGCCAGGGGATGCTGTCGTCGCCGCTGCGAGACCGCTTCGGCGCCGTCTTCCGGCTCGAGTTCTACGATCCATCCGACATCCACGCGATCCTGCTCCGCTCGGCCCGGATCCTGGAGATCGAGATCGACCCGGAGGCGGCCGAAGTGCTGTCCATGCGCTCGCGAGGCACCCCGCGGATCGCCAACCGGCTGCTGCGCCGGGTGCGCGACTGGGCCCAGGTCAAGGGCAGCGGGCGGATCGACGCCGAAGCCGTGGCCGCCACCATGGACCTGCTCTCGGTCGACGGCGCAGGCCTGGACCAGCTGGACCGGCGGATCCTGGCCACGGTGATCGAGAAGTACGCCGGCGGCCCCGTCGGGATCGACACCATCGCCGTTTCCATCTCCGAGGAACGCGAGACCGTCGAGGACGTCTTTGAGCCATACCTGATCCAGCTGGGGTTCCTCGCACGCACCCCTCGAGGGAGGGTGGTGACGCCGCTGGCTTACGCCCACCTCGGCCTCACCCCGCCGGCCCGGAGCGACCAGCCCGACCTCTTCGCCTGAGCCGCTTGATGGAGGTGGTCAATCGCTCCGTCGACGGCGGGTTGCTGTCCGACTACGACTACGAGCTGCCCCCCGGCCTGATCGCCCAGCACCCGCTGGAGGCCCGGGACGCCTCGCGGCTGCTGTACCTGCCCGCGGAAGGCGCCCTGCAGCACCGCCGTTTCACCGACCTGACGGAGCTGCTGAAGGCGGGCGACCTGCTGGTTCTCAACGAGACCAGGGTGCTGCCGGCGCGCATCCGCTTCCGCATTCGCGACCGCGACGCGGAAATCCTGCTGCTCAACCCGGTGGCCCGGGATGAGGACACCTGGGAGTGCCTGGTACGGCCGGGCAAGTCCGCCTATGTGGGCGCCCGCCTGCAGCTGCGCTTCGCGCTCTGGGCCGATGTCGTTGAAGCCGCGCCCGGAGGCACCCGCGTCCTCCGCTTCTCGCCGCCGGGGCGGCTGAGGGTAACCCTGAACCAGGTCGGGGAGGCGCCGCTGCCGCCGTACATCAAGGAGCACCTGGAGGACTCCGAGAGGTATCAGACGGTCTATGCGCGTGTTCCCGGGTCCGCGGCGGCGCCCACCGCCGGGCTGCATTTCACAGCCCAGCTTCTGGAGCGGCTGGCCGCCGCCGGCGTCGAGCACGCCGCCCTCACGCTTCGGATCGGGCTAGACACCTTTCAGCCCGTCCGAACCGAGGAGCTTGACCAGCACGTGATGCACTCGGAGGAGTACCGCATCCCGCGGCCCACACGGCAGGCCATCGACGCCTGCAAGGAGCGCGGCGGCCGGGTGGTGGCCGTCGGAACCACCGTGGCGCGGGCGCTCGAGGCCGCCGCCGACCGCCGGGCAAGGGGCGACGCGGGGGCCGACGCCGGTGCCACCGACATCTTCATCCGCCCCGGATTTCGGTTCCGCGAGGTCGACTTGCTGCTGACCAACTTTCACCTTCCCAAAAGCAGCTTGCTGATGCTGGTCTCCGCCTTCGCCGGCCGCCGTCGGGTGCTGGACGCCTACCGGGAGGCGATCGCCGAGGGCTACCGCTTCTACAGCTTTGGCGACGCCATGCTGCTGGAGCGGGCCTGAAGCTCGAGCCACCCACCTGAAGTTCGAGCTGCTGGCCGGCGGGGCGGTGACGCCGCGGGCGGGCCTGATGACGCTGGGACACGGCGCCTTCGAGACCCCGGCGTTCATGCCCGTCGGCACGCGCGGCGCCGTCAAGGCCGTCGACAGCGAGGACCTCCGCCGGCTCGGGCCGGGGATGATCCTGGCCAACGCCTATCACCTCTGGATGGCGCCGGGCCCAGACGCCGTCGCCGCCGCTGGCGGCCTGCATCGCTTCACGGGGTGGCACGGCAACATCCTCACCGACAGCGGCGGCTACCAGGCCGTCAGCCTCGACCGGGCCGGGACCGCCACCGTCGACGACCAAGGAGTGCGCTTCAAGGACGGAGAGGGAAGGGAGCGGCGGCTAACCCCGGAGCTGGCCGTCGAGGTGCAGGAACAGCTGGCTCCCGACGTGATGATGGCCCTGGATCACCCGGTCCCGTACCCGGCGTCGATCGAGGCGGCCAGGGTCGCCACCGAACGGACCCACCGCTGGGCGGAGCGATGCCTGAAAGCCTGGAGCCGCGGCCCCACCGAGCTGTTCGGCATCGTCCAGGGTGGCTTCGACGAGGAGCTCCGGCGGTACAGCGCCCGCAGTATCGATGCGATGGGTTTCCCGGGGCACGCCATCGGCGGGCTCAGCCTCGGTGAGCCGCCGGAGCTGGGCCGGGAGCTGACCGCCGCCGTCAACGCCGAGCTGGCCTCCGACCGGCCTCGGTACCTGATGGGCGTCGGCAGCGAGCCGGAGCTGCTCGACGCCATCGCCGCCGGCGTCGACATCTTCGACTGCGTCTGGCCGACGCGCCTGGCACGCACCGGCGCGGCGCTGGTAGGTCCCGGCCGGCTCAACATCACCAACGCCGCCCACACCGAGGAGCCGGGGCCGCTCGAACACGGGTGCGCCTGCCAGGCCTGTCGCGGTCATTCTCGAGCTCAGCTGCGCTACATGTTCATGCGCGGCGAGCTGCTCGCCTACCGTCTGCTCACGATCCACAACCTGCACCACACCCTCGAGCTGACTCGACTGGCCCGTGCCGCGATCCTGCGCGGCGAGTTCGATCAGTTCAGGGCTGCCAGGCTCGGTGCCCAGATATAATCCGACGCCGTGCGAATAAATAGATGGCTGGCGCTAGGGGTCGTCCTGGTGGCCCTGGCCGCGATCTTCATCGACGGTTACGCCTACATCTACCGCTTCTACAACCACATCCCCATGAGCGCGCCGCTCCAGGCCACCCAGGTACCGACCCTGTTCGGGCGGGAGCTGATCCTGCAGAAGGGCCTGGACCTCCAGGGCGGCTCCGAGGTGGTGCTCGAAATCGACCCCCGCTCGCTGCCTCCGGGGGTGACCATGGATGTCGCCCAGCAGTCGACAGTGGACGTCATGACCAAGCGCGTCAACGGCATCGGCGTGCGCGAGGCGGTGGTCCAGACGCAGGGCGCCAACAGGGTCGTGGTGCAGCTGCCCGGCGTCGACTTCGATCGCGCCCGCCAGCTGGTGGGCAAGACCGCCAAGCTCACCTTCAGGGTGTGGGTAGCCGCGACACCCGGACCTAATGGCAAGCTGGCGATCCCCAAAGACGCCACCGGCGACCCCATCGTCGACCCCGGCTACGTGCCCGTCGCCGAAGGCGGGACCTGTTTCGGCAGCGCCACCAAGGAATGCATCCCGGCGGGCTACCTGCCCAAGGAATTCGGTCTCGATGGCAGCATGATCACCAGCGCGGTCGAGAGCACCGACCAGAACACCAACGAGCCCAATGTCAGCATCTCGCTCAACGACCAGGGCTCGACCATCCTCGGGACCCAAACCCAGAACATGCCCAGCGCCCCGGCGCCGACCAACCAGCTGGCGATCTTCCTCGACAACACCATGGTCAACAACGCCAACGTGCAGCAGCCTCTGACCGCAGGCACCTTTGAGATCCACGGCGGCAACGTCAGCACCGACGCCAACTACCGCAAGGACCTGGTCGCCACCCTCAACGCCGGCCGCCTGCCCGGCAAGATCACGATCGTCGAGTCCAACTCGGTGGGCGCCACTCTCGGGTTCGACTCGGTGCGCCGCGGCCTGCTCGCCGGCGCCCTGGGCCTGGCAGTCGTCGTCATCTTCATGATCAGCTACTACCGGCTGCCGGGAGTGGTCGCCAGCCTGGCGCTTCTCTTCTACGCGATGGTGACGCTGGCGGTGTTCAAGCTGGTCCCGGTGACACTGAGCCTGGCGGGCATCGCCGGGTTCGTGCTCTCGGTAGGTATGGCGGTGGACGCCAACGTGCTGATCTTCGAGCGACTCCGAGAAGAGCTGCGCAACGGCCGATCACTGGCGGCCGCCGCCGAGGCGGCCCACAACCGGGCCTTCCCCGCCATCCGTGACTCCAACATCAGCACCCTCATCACCTGCCTGGTGCTGTTCCTGCACGACCGCTTCCTGCCGGTCGGGTTCACGGTGGCCAAGGGCTTCGCCCTGACGCTTGGCATCGGGGTGGTGGTCAGCTTCATCTCCGCCGTGTACGTCACCCAGCTGCTCCTGATGCTGGCGATCCGGGTCCACCGCTTCCGCACTGCCCGCCTCTTCGCAGTGGAGCGGATGCAGTGAAAGACATCATTGGCAAGAGGAACTACTTCTTCCTGCTCTCGCTGCTGATCATCGTCCCGGGGATGATTTCGATGGCCACTGTCGGCTTCCGCCTGGGCATCGCCTTCACCGGGGGCAACCGCATCACGCTGCACTACAAGTCGGGCGTCAGCCCGGCCGACGTCCAGACCGAGATGGACACCTTCCACGTCGACGCCGTCATCCAGGAGGCCGGCCCCGGCAGGGTCATCATCACCACCAAGCCGCTCGACAACCGGCCCCCGGGCAATGGCCAGAAGGCACAGGACCAGCTCATCCGCGACGACCTGACCGCCAAGTTAGGGGCCCCGGAAGTGCAGGCCGTGGAGACCTTCGACACGGTCGGCCCCGAGGTCGCCTCGCAGCTGGTCTACACCGCCGCCCTGCTGATCGGCATCGCCTCGCTGTTCATCGTCGTCTACCTCGCCCTGCGCTTCTCGGTGCCCGGGGTGGGGCGCTGGAAGTTCGCTGTCAGCGCCATCGTTGCGTTGCTGCATGACGTATTCGTGCTCACCGGGGTGTTCTCGATCCTGGGCAAGGTCTTCAACCTGGCCATCGGCGAGGTCGACCTGCTCTTTGTCACCGCGGTCCTGACGGTGGTCGGCTTCTCGGTCCACGACACCATCGTCATCTTCGACCGGATTCGTGAGAACCTCCGCTTCGGCGGCGCCCAGCGCCTGCTGCGCCAGAACTTCGAGGCGGTCGTCAACCTCTCCATCATCCAGTCGCTGGCACGGTCCCTCAACACCTCGCTGACTGTCATCTTCGTGCTGCTGGCGCTCTTGCTGCTGGCGCCCCAATCGATCAAGGGATTTGCCCTGGCGCTGCTGATCGGCATCGTCAGCGGCACCTACTCGTCGATCTTCAACGCCAGCCCTCTGCTGGTTGCCTGGAAGGATTGGGAGAGCTCGGGCCGCTAGCGGGCTTTAGATCGGCGATGCTATCAATCGAAATGGATACACCCGCCGGGGGGGTTGAGACGATCCGGGACGCCGTCGAGGCCGCCGCCGCCAGCCTCGGCTGCGAGCTGTGGGACATAGCCCTGGCCGGGCCCGCCGGCAACCGGATGCTGAGGGTCTACATCGACGCCCCCGGCGGCGTGGACCTGGACCGCTGCGCCAAGCTCTCCCGTTCGCTGCGCCCGCTGCTGGACGACCCCCAGGTCGGCCTTCAGGACGTCGACCTCGAGGTGTCGTCGCCGGGAGCCGAGCGCAGCCTGCGGGGCATGGCCGACTACCTGCGCTTCATCGGCCAGCGGGTCAACCTGCGATTCCGCCACGGCGACGCCGACATGGTGGTGGAGGGTCCGCTCTTGCGCGTCACCGACGATGCCCTGACGATCGCCGCGGCGTCGCAGCAGTCGACCGAGGTTCCCATTAGCGACCTGGTCAGCGCGCGCCTGGCGGTCCAATTCGGGGGCGACGATCGACCCCATCGCGAGCGGCGGGCCCGATGAGCCAGGAAGGCGGGATCGCCTTCGGCGACCTGCTGGCGGCGCTTGACCAGCTGCAGCAGGAGAAGGGCTTCTCCAAGGACGCCCTGCTGGAGGTGGTCGAGCAGGCCCTCGCCGAGGCCTACCGCCAGCGGCACGAGCCCGAGGGCGAGGTTGAGGTTCGCATCGACACCACCACCGGCGAGCTACGGGCCGGAATCCACGCCGCCGGCGGCTACGAGCCGATACCGCCGGAGCAATTCCAGGCCAGCGCCGCCACCACCGCCCGCAAGATCATCTTCAGCCGTCTGCGCGACGCCGAGCGCGAACAGCTCTTCCGCGACGCCCTTCGGCACCAGGGCGAGCTGGCATCCGCGGTGGTGGATCGCATCGACGGCGAGATGGTCTTTGTCAAGACCGACTCCGGCGCCACTCCAGGCGGTACCGAGGCGATCCTGCCGCCGGAGGAGCAGATCCCCCAGGAGCGGTACCACGCGGGGCAGCGGCTGAAGGTCCTACTGCTGGAGCCGCGGGTGGGCAAGCGGGGTCCCAACCAGGTGGTTTCACGCGCCAACCGCGGACTGGTAAAGCGCCTGCTCGAGTTCGAGGTCCCCGAGATCCTCAGCGGCGCCGTCGTGGTCAAAGGCTTGGCCCGCGAAGCCGGGCTGCGCACCAAGGTCGCCGTCGAGTCAACCGAGGAGGGCCTCGACCCGGTGGGGGCGTGTGTCGGCCCCAAGGGCGCCCGCAACCACGCCATCCGCGAGGAGCTGGCGGGCGAGCGGGTGGACATCGTGGAGTGGTCGGAGGAGCCCAACAAGCTGGTGGCCAACGCACTCGGTCCGGCCCGCGTCAACTCGGTCACCATCGATGTCGAGACCCGCACCGCCACCGTGATGGTGCCGGCGTCGCACCTCTCGCTGGCCATCGGCAAGGACGGCCAGAACGCCAGGCTGGCCGCGAGGCTGACGGGCTGGCGGATCGATATCAAGGGCGAGGTCGACGGCGATGTGCCGCCTCCGCCAGGCGCCGCCGGCCACGATGGAAGCGAGGAAACGGAGCAGCGCGCCACGATTGAATCCAGCCTCGCTGGGGAATAATCGGGCATGAGCCCACGAGATACACGGCCGCCCACACGCACCTGCGTCGGCTGCCGCACGCCCAAGCCCAAACGGGAGCTGATTCGCCTAGTCCGGCAGGGCCAGGGCGAGGTGGTTGTCGACCCGAGCGGTAAGCTCAATGGTCGCGGCGCGTACTTGTGTCCCGACGAGGCCTGCTGGACGCTGGCCGAGCGCAGGCGTGGGCTGGAGCGAGCGCTCTCGGTTCAACTCGATTCGGCAGCGTGGCAGAATCTTCTTTCCTCACGGCCGGTAAGGCCGGACGGTCCAACCTTGGAGGCATCTCATCCCACGAGCTAAACGCGGCCCGGCGCGCGGAATCCGGGTAGGTCAACTGGCGCGGGAGCTCAACCAGGAGCCCCGGCTGGTTCTGGGCTGGCTGCGAGAGCACAACCAGCCGTATACGCACACGGGTGCACAGCTTCCCTCCGAGATCGAGGACGAGGTCCGCAAGCACTTCGAGGCCGGCGGCGCGCACGTGCGCGGCATCCCCGGACGCCCCACCGATGTCGAGCTGCCGTCGACGCTGACCGTCCGCGAGCTGGCCGACTTCCTCAAGGTCGGCCCGGTGGACATCATCAAAGACCTCTTCAAGAACGGCATCGCCACCACCATCAACCAGCAGATCGACTTCGAGACCGCGGCGATCGTGGCCGACAACTTCGGCGTGACGGCGCTGGCGGCCAAGCCCGAAGACGCCATCGCCGGCTCCAACGGCGCCGAATCGGCGGCCCGGCCCAAGTCCGAGCTCTTCAGCACCGACGCCGACGACGCCGGCAACCTCAAACCGCGCCCGCCGGTGGTCACGGTGATGGGGCATGTCGACCACGGCAAGACCAGCATCCTGGACGCGATCCGGTCGGCGAAGGTGGCCGCGGGTGAGGCCGGCGGCATCACTCAGCGAGTCGGCGCCTACCAGGTCGAGAAGAACGGCAAGCCGATCACCTTTATCGACACCCCCGGTCACGAGGCCTTCACCGCGATGCGCGCCAGGGGCGCGTCGATCACCGACGTGGCGGTACTGGTGGTGGCAGCCGACGACGGGGTGATGCCCCAGACCAAGGAGGCGATCCAGCACATCAAGGCGGCCGGCGTGCCCATGATCGTGGCGCTCAACAAGATCGACAAGGACAACGCCAACCCTGACAAGGTCAAGAGCGAGCTGGCCGAGAATGGCGTCCAGATCGAGGAGTACGGCGGGGAGGTGCCGCTGGTCCCGGTTTCGGCCAAGGAGAAGATCGGCCTCGACGACCTGCTCGAGATGATCCTGCTGGTGATCGAGATCGCCGACCTCAAGGCCAACCCCGACAAGCCGGCGGCGGGCACCATCATCGACGCCCACCTCGAGCGTGGCCGCGGCCCGGTGGCCACCGTGCTGGTGCAGACCGGCACCCTGCGCGTGGGCGATCCGTTTGTGATCGGCGCCATCAACGGTCGCGTCCGCGCGCTGCTGGACGAGGACGGCAATAAGATCGAAGCCGCCGCCCCCGGCCAGCCCGCGGTGGTAACCGGGCTGCCGGACGTGCCCAACGCCGGCGACATCCTCCAGGTCGTCGACTCGGAGCGGACTGCCAGAGCGGTGGCGTCCCAGCGCGCCGAGGACACCCGCAAGGCCCAGGTCGCGGCCGCTCCCAAGCAGCGGCTCGAGGACCTCTACGCGCAGCTCCAGCAGGGCGGCGTGAAGGACCTCAACCTGGTCGTCAAGGCCGACAGCCACGGCTCGATGGAGGCGCTCAAGGGCTCGATCACCCGCATCCAGGATCCCAAGGTCCGGATCCGGGTCGTATTCGAGGGCGTCGGCAACGTCGGCGAGTCGGATGTCAACCTGGCAGCCGCCAGCGAGGCGATGGTGATCGCCTTCAACGTCAAGGTCGACGAGAAGGCGACCGCGGCAGCCGAGGCCCAGAAGGTCGAGATCCGCAGCTACGACGTCGTCTACCACCTGACCGAAGACGTCGAGAAGGCCATCAAGGGCATGTACGAGCCCACCTTCAAGCAGGTTTGGGAGGGCCGCGCCGAGATCAAGGTCCCGATCAAGGTGCCCAAGATCGGCTTCATCGCCGGCTCCCAGGTCAGCGAGGGCAAGATCAGCCGCAACTCGGTGGCCAAGGTCTACCGGGGCAAGGACCTGCTCGTCGAGACCAAGATCTCGAGCCTCAAGCGCTTCAAGGACGACGTCCGCGAAGTTGCCCAGGGTTTCGAGTGCGGTATCGAGCTGGAAGGCTTCCAGGACTTCCAGGAGGGGGACACGATCGAGTCCTTCATACTCGAGCAGGAAAACCCCTAGACCCGCGCAGTAGGGATCGGAGGTGAGATGTCGGTTCGAGTCGACAAGGTGGCGGCGCAGCTGCGCGATGAGATCAGCGGGATTCTCGGCCGCCGCCTCGGCGATCCGCGGGTCGGCCTGATCAGCGTTATCGGGGTCGACCTCTCGCCGGACCTGCGCAGCGCCAAGGTGCACGTCAGCGCGCTTGGCGATGATGCTGAGAGGGGAGAGGCGATGGCGGCTCTGGAGCACGCGCGGGGCTACGTCCGGCATGAGCTGGCGGCTCAGATGCGCTCGCTGCGCCGGATTCCCGACCTTCAGTTCATCGACGACCGCAACACCGAGTACGCCATCCACATCGCCGAGGTGATCGAGAAGATCCACCAGGAGGAAGGCCAGGAGCAGGTCCAGGAGCAAAGCCCGGGAGCGAGTCGATGAGACCGGAGTCCGCCCAGATCCTCAACCTCGTCCAGGAGAGCGAGCGGGTGCTGATGGTGTCTCACAAGGACGCCGACGGCGACACCCTGGGCTCGGCGCTGGCGATGTGCGATGTCATCCGGGGGATGGGCAAGTCGGTGACGCTGCGCTGCCCTCTGCCGGTGCCCGAGGTCTACTCCTTCCTGCCCGGTTACGACATCGTCAACCAGGAAGAGGGCAGCCCTCCCGACCTGATCCTGGTGATGGACGCCAGCAACCTAGACCGCCTGTCGGACACCCTCAGCGACCTCGCCGGCCAGCCGCTGGTCAACATCGACCACCACGTCAGCAACACCCGCTTCGGCGTTGTCAACCTGGTCGTGCCCGAGGCCAGCTCCACCGCCGAGGTGACCTACAACATGCTGCTGGAGTGGGGCGTCGAGATCTCGCCGGTGGCCGCCACCAACCTGTATTGCGGGGTTCTGACCGACACCGGCGGCTTCCTGCACGAGAACACCACCTACGAGGCGCTCTCGATCGCCGCCGAGCTGGTCCGGCTGGGAGCCGATCCCGGCGACATAGCCATGAGGGTCTACAAGAACAAGAAGCTGAGCTCGATCAAGCTCTCGGCCCTGGTGATGGGAACCATCGGCTTTGACTGCGACGACCGGCTGGTGTACGCCTACCTGTCCCAGGCGCTGCTGGAGAGATCAGGGGCGCGACTGGAGGAGGCCGACGGCATCATCGACATGCTCAACAGCGTCGACGGCCTGGAGCTGGCGCTCTTCTTCAAGGAGATCGAGCCCAGCAAGCTGACCAAAGTCTCGATCCGGAGCCGAGGCCAGGCCAACGCCAACCTGCTGGCGAGCAAGTTCGGCGGTGGCGGGCACGAGCGCGCCGCCGGCGTAGAGGTTGACATGCCCCTGGCGGAAGCGATGGAGACGATCCTGGCCGAAGCCCGGAGGATGATCTCCGATTCCCCCGGCTGAGGCGCTCGCCCCGCCCGTAACCGGCATCCTCAATGTCGACAAGCCCGCCGGACTGACGTCGGCCGCGGTCGTCTCCCGGCTGCGCCACAGCACCGGCGTCAGGCGGATCGGCCACGGCGGAACCCTCGATCCCGCGGCCACGGGGGTGCTGCCGATCTTTGTCGGCCGCGCGACTCTGCTCACCGATTTCCTGTCACGCCAGGGAAAGGCTTACCAGGCCGGGATCAGGATCGGCAGCGGCAGCGACACCGACGACGCCGAGGCGGAGCTCCGGCACGTCCCGGTGCCTCCAGGCCTGAACTTCGAGGTTGTGGCAACGGCGCTGGCGGCGTTCACCGGGGACCTCCAGCAGCGCCCCCCGGCTTTCTCGGCGATAAAGCTGGATGGCGAGCGGAGCTACCGGCGGGCACGGCGCGGCGACCTCGAGCGACCGCCGGCCCGCACCGTCAGGGTGGACTCGATACGCCTGTTGGAGTTGCGGGTCGAGGGGGCGGAGCCGCTGGCGGTGGTCGAGATCGAGTGCGGGCCGGGATTCTACGTCCGGGCGCTGGCCCGGGACCTGGGCGCCAGCCTGGGGACGGAGGCCCACCTCGCCTGGCTGCGACGGACCCGGGTGGGCGGCTTGCGGCTGGAGGATGCCACACCCCTGGCCGAGGTCGAGGCGGCCGGGGCGGAGATCGAGAGCCTGCTGCGACCGGCGACTGAGGCGATGCGGGCGGTACCCGCGGTGCGCGTCAGCGAATCCGCCATCGACGACCTGCGCCTGGGGCGAAGTGTGCCGGTCGCGGCTGTGGCGGCCACCCGGGCCTATGCCACTGACTCCGAGGGGCGCGTGCTCGCCCTCGGGCGCGTGCTCGGCGGCCAGTTCCACCCCCACCGGCTGGTCGACGTCTAGTGGCAGCCGCGTAGTGGAGACGCATTTCGGGCTGCCCCAGCGACCGCTGGCCCCCGGCTGGCTGACGATCGGCAGCTTCGATGGGGTCCACCGGGGACACGTGAAAGTGCTGAGGCGGCTGCTGCAGCTGGCCGGTCGGCGGCGGCTGCCGACGGCGGTGATGACGTTCGATCCGCACCCGAGGTGCGTGCTGGCGCCCGACACCTGTCCTCTCAGCCTGACCACCGTAGACGAGAAGGCGGCGATCCTTGCCGACCTCGGCATCGACCACCTGGTGGTGATGCCCTTCACTCACAAGCTCTCCCAGCTCACCGCGACCGAGTTCATGGACACCACCACGGCCAAGCTTCCCCTGCACGGCCTCGTGATCGGCTACGACTTCGCCCTCGGCCACCAGCGCCGGGGGGATCGCGCCTTCCTGGAGCACTACGGCTCCCACCACGCCTGCGAGGTCGAAGTGATCACGCCTCACTCCACCGAGGGACACGTGGTCAGCAGCTCCCGAATCCGCGAGCTGCTGCTGGAAGGCCAGGTCGCACATGCCGCCCGCCTTCTCGGGCGCCACTATTCGATCAGCTCTTTTGTCGAGCACGGTGCGGGGCGGGGCAGCCGGATCGGCTTTCCCACCGCCAACCTGGCGATCACGCCGAACAAGCTGGTCCCCAAGAACGGCGTCTATGCGGTCTGGGTCGACATCGCCGGCAAGGTCTACCCAGGGGCGCTCAATGCCGGCTACCGGCCGACGTTCGGGGAAAACCGGCTTACGGTGGAGGCCTTCGTCTTCGACTTCGAGGGGGACATCTACAACGAGGACGTCCGGGTGCGATTCGTACGCCGCATTCGCGACGAGAAGCGCTTCGACTCAACCGAAGCGCTGGTGGCCCAGATCGGCAAGGACGTGGCGCGAGCGCGCAGGATTCTCGAAGCCACCTGAGCATTTCGTCCCTCCGACCGCGCGCGGTCTATAGTTCGCGGCTGTGAAGGCGGCGTTCATCGTCAACCCTGCCTCGGGCAACGGCGGCACCGGCAAGCGCTGGCCGGAGATATGGGAGCGCATCAGCGCGGATGCCCCCGAGCACAGCGCCTTGCTTACCGCGCGCGCCGGCCACGCCACCGAGCTGGCGGCGGAGGCCCTGGCGGCCGGGGTCGACACGGTCGTGGCGGTGGGCGGCGACGGCACTCTGAGCGAGGTCGCCAACGGCTTCTTCGCCGGCCCGGAGCGATACCCCGACGCCGCCCTGGGGCTGCTGCCCTTCGGCACCGGCGGTGACTTCCGCCGCACCCTGGGCATCCCCATGGATCTGGAGGCGGCGGTCGCCTGCATCAACGCCCGCAAGCTGCGCCAGATCGACGTCGGCAGGATCGAGCTGGAGGGGTTAGAGGGGGGCCGGAGCGTCCGCTATTTCGTCAACATCGCCGACGCCGGAATCGGCGGGGTGGTGGTGGAACGGGTCAACCGCACCACCAAGCTGTTCGGGGGCAAGGCCAGTTTCATGTACGCGTCGATCGCGACCCTGCTCAGTTACAGGCCACAACTGGTTCGGGTCCACACCGCCGAGCAGAGCTGGGCCGGGAAGGCGCAGAACGTGGTGGTGGCCAACTGCCAGTACTTCGGCGGCAGCATGCACGTGGCGCCCAGGGCCGAGCCCGACGACGGCCAGTTCGACCTGGTCGTCTTCGGCGATATCGCGCGCTTCGAGGCCATCAAGTCGATCAACGACATCTACAAGGCCGATCACGTCAAGAACCCCAAGGTCACCAGCTGGCGATCCAGCCGCGTTGAGGTCAGCTCGGACGAGCGGGTCTTGATCGACGTCGACGGCGAGATGTCGGGAACGCTGCCGGCTGTCTTCGAGGTGCTTCCCAGGGCCATCTCGGTGGTCGTTCCCTAGCGATGGCCCTCTCGGACGCCACGCCGGATTCGATAACTGCGACCTTTTCTCTGGCGAAGGCCGAGTTCGCTAGAGCCCAGCGGCGGTTGTTGCTTCGAAATCGGGATCATCGCCTGATGCTCACGGCAGCCGCTGTGCTATTGCTCACCGGGTCCATCGTCCTGGTGCAGCGTGGTCAAACAGCCTTGGGAGTGCAGCTGGGCGACCTGGCGATCACCCTGGCCGTTTTGGTTCTGTTGTTCGTCCTGCTGCAGTTCACGATAGGGCCCTGGTTGGTCTACCGTGGCACCCCGGCCTTCAGGGCGCCGCAGACGTGGGAGTTCACCGAAGACGGTGTGCAGGTCATCGCCAATGTCGGCTCATCGCAACTCAGATGGGCCGCTTATCGTCGCGCCCGGATTGACCGGGAGTTCGTGTTCCTTCAGGTCAGAACGGGGTTCCAGATCTTCCCGCGACGAGTGATCTCGGACCCGACCGAGCTCGCCCGGCTTGACGGCCTCCTCAACAGCCACCTTCGAGTGAGTGGTCACGCGTAAAAGGTCCGCCGAATTCCGCCATGTATACTTCGCGGGAACTCAAGAGAGAACGATAGAGAGAGCATGTCTTTAGCCATAGAGAAGTCTGACGTCATCGAAAAACACCGCACCCACGAGACCGACACCGGCTCGCCAGAGGTGCAGGTGGCCCTGATGACAGAGCGCGTTCGGTATTTGACCGAGCACCTGAAGCAGCACCCCAAGGACCACCACACGCGCCTTGGCCTGTTGCGGCTGGTCGGTCGACGCCGCCGTCTGCTGGACTACCTCGCACGTCGCGATATCTCCCGCTACCGGTCCCTCGTTGAGCAGCTCGGCCTCCGCCGCTAGGCGGTAGGGGAGCTTCAACAACTAGATAGGGACCGTCCCCACCCCGGCCTGGCTGGGCTTCAGAGATTGGTGAGAGCGGCGCATCAAATCAGCGCCGCTGCCCCCAGTTCCTGATCCCGATAAGCCGCGGGGCGGTCTCGCAAGGAGACCAATGACCCCTGAACCCAAGATCATCGAGCATCGCATCGGCGATCGCTCCATCAGCTTCGAGACCGGCCGCGTGGCCGAGCAGGCCAACGGCGCGGTATTCGTCCGCAGCGGCGACACCATGCTGTTGGTCACCTCGACGATGTCCAAGCACCCTCGGCCGGGAATCGACTTCCTGCCGCTCACCTGCGACTACGAAGAGAAGATCTACGCCGCCGGCCGTATTCCCGGCAGCTTCTTCCGTCGCGAGGGCCGCCCCGGCGAGCAGGGCATCCTCAACTCGCGCCTGATCGACCGCCCCCTGCGCCCGCTCTTCGAGAAGGACCTCCGCCTCGACGTCCAGGTCGTGGCCACCGTGCTTTCGGTCGACCAGGTGGCGGACCCCGCCACCATGGCTATCAACGGCGCCTCGGCGGCGCTCTCGATCTCCGACATCCCCTGGAAGGGCCCCGTCGGCGCCGTCCGCATGGGCCTGATCGAAGGCGAGCTGGTGGTCAACCCGTCGGTCTCAGCCCTTCCTGATTCCAAGCTCGACCTGGTCGTGGCCGGCACGGACAGCGCCATCATCATGGTCGAGGCCGGCGCCAAGGAGGTCGACGAGGAGACCATCGTCAAGGCCCTGGAGATGGCGCACGACGAGATCAAACGGATCTGCGCCACCATCAGCGAGTTCGCCCGCGCCCTGGGCAAGGAGAAGCGCGTCATCGCCGCTCCCGAGGTCGACACCGAGCTCAAGGCCGAGATCGAGCAGCTCTCCGCCGCCAAGGTCGGCGAGGCCATCGGGTCGCCCGACAAGATGGCTCGTGAGGACGCCATCGACGAGATCAAAGCCGAGGTCCAAGCGGCCCTTGCCGAGAAGTACCCCGAGCGCGAGAGCGAGATCGGCAACTTCTTCGAGAAGACCGTCAAGACCGTCGTCCGCGACGCCATCATCGACAAGAACCTGCGCCCTGACGGTCGCAAGTCGGACGAGATCCGCCCGATCTGGAGCCAGGTCGGGGTCCTGCCCCGCACCCACGGCTCGGCGATCTTCACCCGCGGCCAGACCCAGGCGCTCTCGGTGGTCACCATGGGCTCCGGCGGCGACGCTCAGAAGATCGACGCGCTGGGTCTGGAGACCAGCAAGCGCTACATGCACCACTACAACTTCCCGCCCTACAGCGTCGGTGAGGCCCGCCCCATGCGCAGCCCCGGCCGCCGCGAGATCGGCCACGGGGCGCTGGCGGAGAGGGCGCTCTTCAACGTCCTCCCCGACGAGAAGGAGTACCCCTACGTGATCCGGGTGGTCACCGAGATCCTGAGCTCTAACGGCTCCACCTCGATGGCGTCGGTCTGCGGCTCAACACTTTCTCTGATGGACGCCGGCGTGCCCCTCAAGGCGCCAGTGGCAGGCATCGCCATGGGCCTGATCACCCGCAACGGCGACGCCAGCGAGGGCTCGGAGTACGCCATCCTCAGCGACATCCAGGGCGTCGAGGACGCGCTTGGCGACATGGACTTCAAGGTCGCCGGGACGGCCGCCGGCATCACCGCGCTGCAGATGGACATCAAGGTCACGGGGCTTTCGATGGAGGTCATGCGCAAGGCGCTGGCCCAGGCTAACGCCGGCCGCGCCCACATCCTGGGCAAGATGCTTGAGACGCTGCCCGAGCCGCGCAAAGAGATGAGCGCCTTCGCGCCGCGAATCACCACCATCAAGATCAACCCCGACAACATCCGCGACGTCATCGGCCCCGGAGGCAAGATGATCCGCGCCATCACCGAGGAGACCGGTGTCTCCATCGACGTCGAGGACGACGGCAGCATCGCGATCGCCTCCAGCGACGCCGAGTCGACGCAGAAGGCGATCGACTGGATCAAGTCGCTGACCGACGACGTCGAGGTCGGACGCGTGTACCTGGGCAAGGTTGCGCGCCTGATGCCGTTCGGCGCCTTCGTGTCTGTGCTTCCCAAGAAGGATGGCCTGGTGCACGTCAGCAAGCTGGCCGACTGGCGGGTGGAGAACGTGCAGGACTTCGTCCAGGAGGGCGACATGATCCTGGTCAAGGTCGACGAGATCGACCGCCAGGGCCGCGTCAACCTCTCCCGCAAAGACGCCCTCAAGGAGGCAGAGAAGTGGGGCCTGTCGGAGGCCGACGAGAAGTTCGCCCGGCCGCCGGTGCGGCCCGAGACCGGCGCCGAGCCGGCGTTTGCCGGTGGCGGCGGTGGCCGCGAGCGCGATCGCGGTGGACGGGATGATCGTCCCCGCGACGGTGGCTACGGTGGGGGCTTTGACGCCGGCAACGGCGGGGCGCCGAGCGCCCCCGCGGCCGACGCCGAGCCGGAGAGGCCGCGCTTCCGCGGCAACCAGCGGCCACCCCAGGACTGACCCCCGGCGGATTTGGTGAGCCCGAGGCGGAGAATCTCCTCGGGCTCGCCTTACTAGGCGAACATCGGGTTCTCCCGCGCCATCAGGTGGGGGAGAGGGTGCTGGTCTAAGGGACCGCGGGCGACCTCTAGGCCGAGTCGGCGATAGCCGCCCGAACGGCGGCGAGGTGCTTGCTGACGTGGACCTCGTTCAGCGCCACCATCCGCGACACCGGGAACTCCTGCCCGCCGGCGGGGGCGAATTTCACTATCGATTCCATCCACTCCGGCGTCACCGCCCTCATTGCGGCGGCCACCGCTGGGGCGTTTTGCTGGATCAGGGCGAGCACCTCGGCGCGGCTGACGTCGGCGTGCTCCTCTGCTTCTGCGGCGTTCGCCGCGTCCTGCTCGGCCACGCTGCCGGGAACCTCCTCCTGGACGTCGAACCAGGTGGCCATCTGGGGCATGAGGGCGGCGATGTGGTAGGCCATGACACCCACGGTGCGCTCTTCCACGGGGACGAGCCTCGCCCAATCGTCCTCCGAACAGCTCCTCACGAACTCGACCAGGTCCGCCACCGAGGCTTCGAAGGCGCGCGCGGCCTCCTCGGGAGTGCTACCGGCCTGAGATGCAGTCACAGTCCAACTTTACGGGCTGTCACCACGGCGATGGGTGCGGCCATCGGGGCTGGTCTTCCTTCGGTCCGTAGAATCGGCACATGCCAGCCGAAATCCCAGTCGTGGTCTGTGGCGCCCTCGGCAAGGTCGGGCGGACCGTGGCGGCCGCCGTCGCGGCCCAGACCGATATGCGCCTCGCCGCGGCCATCGACCTCGGCGACAACCTCGTCGACGCCCTGCCCGGGGCAGCGGTGATGGTCGACTTCACCGCCCCCGACGCGGTTTTCGACAACGCCCGGGCGGCGCTAGCCGCCGGCGTGGCGCCGATCGTGGGAACGACCGGGATGAGCGCGGAGCAGGTCGATGAGATCGCCCGCCACGCTGAGCGCTCGGAGCTCGGCGGCGCCGTGATCCCCAACTTCGCCATCGGCGCGGTGCTGATGATGCGGCTGGCAGAGACGGCGGCGCCCTACTTCGAGTCGGTCGAGGTCATCGAGGCCCACGCCGACACCAAGCTCGACGCGCCCTCCGGCACGGCCCTGGCCACCGCCCGCCGGCTGGCCTCCGCCCGCAACCAGCCGTTCGCGTATGCCCGGCCCGAGAAGGTGACCCTGGCCAACACCCGCGGGGGAGAGGAGGGGTTCGTAGGTGTCCACAGCCTGCGTCTCCCCGGCCTGGTTGCCGACCAGGAGATCGTTTTCGGCGCCCAGGGACAGACGCTGTCGATAGCACACCGGACCACCAGCCGCGAGGCGTTCATGCCCGGGGTCCTGGCGACCATTCGCGCCGTCGTCGCCGAGCGACGCTTCTACCGCTCGCTCGACGAGGTCCTGGGACTGACCGCCGACGGGGATCCCGGCTGATGGGCCTGCGAGTCGGTGTCGTCGGCGCCACCGGGGTGGTCGGCCGCAGCATGCTGAGGGTGCTCGAGGAGCGAGGCCTGATGGTGGACGAGCTCCGACCGATGTCCTCGGCTCGTTCGGCGGGAACCACGCTCGCATACAAGGGCGAGCAGGTTCCCGTCATCGAGGCCACCCCGGACGCCTTTTCGGGTCTCGACGTGGCCCTCTTCTCCGCCGGCGGCGCGGCCAGCACCAACCTGGCCCCGGCCGCGGTGGCGGCGGGGGCGGTTGTGATCGACAACAGCTCCGCCTGGCGGCTCGACCCAAGCGTGCCGCTGGTGGTGCCGGAGGTCAACCCGCAGGCCGCCGCCGACCACCACGGCATCATCGCCAACCCCAACTGCTGCGCGATCCCGCTGTCGATGGTGCTCAACACGGTCTCGGAGATGTCGCCGCTGAGACGCGTGCTGGTTGACACCTACCAGGCCGCCTCCGGCGCCGGCCGGCTGCTGGTGGACGAGCTCCAGGGACAGCGTCGAGCCCTGGCCGCCGGCCACGAGCCGCCGCGAACCGTCTATCCGCACGTACTTGAGGGCAACGTCGTCCCTGGAGGGTGGATCATGGACGCCGCGATGGCCGACCAGGCCCCGCCCGTCTACGAGGACGCCGAGGCAGCGCTGGCCTACAACCAGGAGGAGCTCAAGATCGTCGCCGAGACGCGCAAGATCCTCGGCCTGCCGACGCTGGCGATAGCCTGCACCACGGTCAGGGTACCGGTGGAGATCGGCCACAGCGAGTCGGTCTGGATCGAGACTGAGGGCAGCCTGAGACCGGCCGAGGTGCGGGCGCGGCTGGGCGAATCCAGGGGCATCGTTGTCCAGGACGATCCCGGCGCCCAGGTCTACCCGCTGTCGCGGAACGCGGCCGGGACCGACGATGTCTACGTCGGGCGGATCCGGCGCGACCTTTCCCACGAACGTGGCCTGGCATTGTGGCTGGCGGCCGACAACCTGCGCAAGGGCGCCGCCACCAACGCCGTCCAGGTCATGGAGCTGCTCTTCTCCTGACCGGCCTCCCGGCCGCCACGCAGTAAAATCGGCAGACTATGAGCGCCGCAGTGGACCTTGGCCGCGTGCTCACCGCGATGGTCACCCCCTTCCATCCCGACGGGTCGCTTGACGTCGGCCGCGCGGAGGAGCTCGCCAACCTCCTCGTCGAGAACGGCAACGATGGAGTGGTGGTGGGCGGGACCACCGGCGAATCGCCGACGCTGAACCACGACGAGAAGCTGGAGCTGTACCGGGCCGTCCGGGGCGCCATTCCCAACGCTGTGGTCATCATGGGCGCCGGCACATATGACACCGCGGCGTCGATCGAGTTGGCCAGGGACGCGCAGAACCTCGACGCCGACTGCGTCCTGGCGGTGGTGCCGTACTACAACAAGCCTCCGCAGAAATCGCTGCTGGCTCATTTCAAGGCCATCGCCGGCGCCGTGGACGTACCGGTGATGGTCTACAACGTACCGTCGCGGACGGCGTCAAACCTGGCGGCCGAAACCACCATCGAGCTGTCCCACGTCTCCAACATCGTCGCCCTCAAGGAGGCCAGCCCAAACATGGTGCAGGTAGCCACCGAAGCCGCGGGGGTGGCTGCGGACTTCCGCATCTATTCCGGGGACGACAGCCTGACGCTGCCGATGTTGTCGCTGGGCGCCTACGGCGTCGTCAGCGTCGCCGGCCATTTCGCCGGCAAGGGAATCCAGGAGCTGATCGCGGCCCACGGCCAGGGCCGTGTCGAGGAGGCCGCCCGCCTGCAGTACCGACTGTTGCCGATCTTCGAGGAGGTCTTCTGCACCACCAGCCCCGTCCCTACCAAAGCGCTGCTGCGGGAGATCGGCTTCGAGGTCGGGGGGACCCGGCTGCCCCTGGACATGAGCGAGATCACCGACTCCCAGGTCGAGTCCCTGAAGCAGGTCTACGCGGACCTCGGCGAGTTCGCCCTCACGTTGCCGGTCCCGGCATCGACCACGGCGTAGCTATCGGCCGGGCTTGAGCGAGGCGCTCCAGGTCCTTCACCAGGAGGTCCGAGAGTGCACCCTTTGCGCGCTGCATCGCACCCGGACCAAGGCGGTGCCCGGAGTTGGCGGCGCCGATGCCCGGATCATGGTCGTGGGCGAGGCGCCCGGGAAGTACGAAGACCTCCAGGGCGAGCCGTTCGTGGGCGCGGCGGGGCAGCTGCTCAATAAGCTGTTCGGCTACGTGGGCATCAACCGCGAGGAGGTCTACATCACCAACATCATCAAGTGCCGGCCCCCGGGCAACCGCGACCCCCTGCCGCAGGAGGTGACCTCGTGCTCGGCGTACCTGGACCGCCAGGTCGAGCTCATCCGTCCGGCGGTGATTTTGTTGCTGGGCCGCCACGCGGTCCAGCGGCTGCTTCCCGGGGCCGAGGGCATATCCCGCATCCACGGACAGCTGGTGGAAAGGGGCGATCGCGCCTACGTGCCGCTTTACCATCCGGCCGCGGCACTGTACAACGGGTTCCTGGTGGACACCCTCAAGACTGACTTCAAAAAGGTGCGCGGCTACATCGACATGATCGAGGCGCGGCGCGCCGCGGCCGAGCCGGTCGCGAAACCCAACCCCGAGGAGCAGCTGTCGCTCTTCTAGGCGGGCGCTTTTGAGCCTTCTCAAGGTCATCCCCCTGGGCGGCCTCGGCGAGATCGGGCTCAACATGATGGCGCTCGAGTACGACGGACGCATCATCGTCGTCGACGCCGGCCTGATGTTCCCCAAAGAGGACATGCTGGGCGTCGACCTGGTCATCCCCGACATCAGCTACCTCGTCGAACGCGCGGCCCAGGTCCAGGCAATCCTGCTGACCCACGGCCACGAGGACCACATCGGCGCCCTGCCGTTCGTGATCAACCGCCTCAACGTGCCCATCTACGGCACCCGGATGACGCTGGGGCTGGTCAAGAACAAGCTGCGTGACCACCGCCTGCTTTCGAGCGCCACTCTCAACGAGGTCAAGCCTGGGGACGTCGTCAACCTGCCCCCGTTCAGCGTCGAGTACATCCACGTCGCCCATTCGATCCCCGGCGCCACAGCGCTGGCCATCACTACGCCGGTGGGGGTGGTTCTGCACTCGGGCGACTTCAAGCTTGACCAGACTCCGGTGGACGGCAGGCCCACGGACATGTCGCGCCTGGGGGAATACGGCCAGGACGGGGTGCTGCTTTTCCTCTCCGACTCGACCAACGCCGAGCTTGACGGGCACACGCCATCGGAGCAGGTGGTCGGCGAAGCCTTTCGAGGCATCTTCCCGCAGGCCAAGGGGCGGATCATCATCACCACCTTCGCCTCCAACGTCTACCGGCTGCAGCAGGCGATCGAGGTGGCGGCGCAGTTCGGCCGGAAGGTGGCGGTGGTGGGGCGGAGCATGTCCAACAACATCCACCTGGCGCAGGAGCTGGGTCTGCTCCAGGTGCCGCCCGACACCCTGATCCCGGTCAAGCAGCTGGACAAGTACCCCGACGCCGAGGTGGTGGTCCTCAGCACCGGCGCCCAGGGCGAGCCTCTGTCGGCCTTGTCGCGGATCGCCAACGGCGAGCACCCCCTGGTGCAGCTGCGCAAGGGCGACACCATCATCCTGTCGGCGACGCCGATCCCGGGCAACGAAGGGTCGGTCCACCGCACCATCAACAACCTCTACCGCAACGGCGCCAACGTCTTCTACTCGGCCCGCAACCGGGTCCACGTCTCCGGCCACGCCTCGGCGGGGGACCTGAAGATCGTCCTCAACCTGGTGCGGCCGAAGTTCTTCGTGCCGATCCACGGGGAAGACCGCCACCTCGCCCACCACGGCCTGCTGGCTCGCGACGTCGGCCTCGCCGAGGAGAACGTCATGCTCGCCGGCGACGGCGCCATCATCAACGTCGGTCCCGAGCTGTTCGAGCACAAGGGCGATGTCGACGCCGGCTACGTGTTCGTCGACGGACTTGGTATCGGCGACGTCGGCAGCGTGATCCTGCGAGACCGGAAGCACCTCGGCCAGGACGGCATCTTCGTGATAGTGGTCACCGTCGACCACGGCAGCGGGCAGCTGATTGGTCGCCCCGACGTCGTCACTCGGGGCTTCGTCCATGAGGGTGGGGCGGAGGAGCTGATCGAGGCAGCCAAGAACCGCGTGGTCACGGCGATGGGCAAGTGGGAGCCGGAGAAGAGCGACAGCACCCTGCTCCAGAACAACATCAAGGACGTGCTCGGCAAGTACCTCTACGAGCAGACCAAGCGGCGACCGATGGTTATCCCGGTGGTGATGGAGGTCTGATGGCTAGCATGACCCGTCATGGCTGAGGCCCGCGCCGCCGAGTTAAAGGTCGCCCACGTCGGCGGTATCGACGTCCTGCTGACACCCGCTTGGGCGGCCGGCACGGTGGTTCTGATCGTGTTCTTCGCCGCCATCGGCCGATACGTCTTCCACCACGGCTTTGCGGGCGCCGTCGCGGGTGCGATTGTGCTGACTGCCGGGCACTGGGTCTCCGAGGTCGTTCACAACCTCGGGCACAGCACCGCGGCGCGCCGTACGGGTCATCCGATGACCGCCACTCGGCTGGGATTCCTGCTGTTCCTCGGTGTTTCCATCTACCCGGAGGACGAGCCCGAGCTGCCGTCGGAGGTGCACATCCGGCGTGCGCTCGGTGGGCCGGTGGGCAGCGCGCTGCTTACGCTGGCTCTGGGAGTGGTGGCCCTGGTCACCAGCGGAACCAGCCTAGGCTGGGTCGCGCTGGTGTGGTTCCTCGACAATCTTCTGATCTTCACCCTGGGCGCGTTTGTTCCAGTCGGCTTCAACGACGGCAGCACCCTGATCCGGTGGATAGGCCGCCGGCGGGGCGGCGCCTAGGAGGTCTTGTTCGATGCCTGACCTGGTGACCGGGCTTGCCGAAGTTGTGGTCTGGAGCCACGACCTCGAAGCCAGCCTGGCTTTTTATCGCGACCTGCTCGGCCTGACCCAGATGGAACAGCGCCCCGAGGTCAGGCCGCGGTTCCTGAAGGCGGCCGACAGCGTCAGCGGCGTGCCTCAGATGGTCGTACTGGTACCGCACCCCGATCCTGACCGCGCGTTTTCGAGCCAGAAAGCCGACCGCACGCTGCACCACATGGCGTTCAGCGTCGCTGCCGCCCGCTACGACGATCTGGAATCGGCATGTCGCGCTGCCGGCCTGGAAGTGCGCGGCGGGGTTCACCCGGTCCTGGAAAATGTCCGGACCTTCTACATCGACGATCCGGACGGCAACGAGGTCGAGATAATCGGTCCGATCGGGTAGGTCCCGCCACCGCGGGTGTTCAAATACGAGCGGCGCTGCTAGACTGCGCCTCAAGTCCTCCTCCACGCCTTCTAAATGTCAACTACACGCCGCACTCCACGTCGCCGCACCAGTAGGGCTGCTCCTCGAAAGGGTCGCAGCAGCCCGGCGCGCACCCATCGCCCGGCGGCGAAGACGCGCGCCAACTCCCGCAGCGCGCCGCCCCAGGCCCGACTTCCCCAGATCGAGCTCACCGATGGCCAGCGGCGTGAGGGGACGGGGCTGCTGCTGATCATCGTCGCCGCCCTGCTGACCCTCTCGATCGTCTTCTCGCCCGGGGCCGGCCTGACCCGGGTGCGCGGCTTCCTGCTCGACTCGGTCGGCCTCGGCTGGCTGGCGGTGGTGATCATCATGGCCGCCGGCGGCGTCAGCATGATCGGCGGGCGGCGCGCCGCCGTCGAAGGCGAGACCGTGCGGGCCAGCCGCAACCCGATGGCCGTCTTCCTGGGGATGGCGCTGCTTTCGGCGTCGGTGCTGGGGCTGCTCCAGCTGCTGATGCTGCCTCCGACGGAGTGGGTGATCCACCATCAGCAGGCTGGTGGGGTGGTCGGCTCGGTGGTGGCGGGACGGCTCAACGACTTGTTGACGGCGTGGGGGGCGGCCATAGTTCTGACGGGGCTCGCCCTGTTCGGCGCCATGCTCAGCTTCGACCTGTCGCTGGCGGCGCTGGCGGAGCGGATCAGGCCCGCGCTGCCCGAGGAGGTGCCGGTGGAGCCGGAGCCCGAGAAGGACCCGCCGGCGCCCCGGCTCTGGACCGATCGGCGCCAGCCCGCCATCGTCGCCGAGAAGGCGCCGCCGCCGGCGCCTCTTTTTCCCTCGCTCGAAGAGGTTGCCGTGGAGCCGGCGCCGCCGCCGCCGGTCGAGTCAGGCTCGCCCGAGATCCTGGACGCGGCGGAGGTCGAGCGCGCCCGGGCCGCGGCCCAGGCGGAGTGGGCCGCCGCCGCCGCCGCCGCCCATGAAGCCGACGCCGAGGAGGAGCGCAAGGTCTGGTTGCTGCCGCCCCTCAACCTGCTCGACCCGATGGGATCCAAGCACGAGAAGCTGCAGGAGGAGGTCAAGCACAACATCGAGCTGATCGAGAGCACGCTGGGCAGCTTCGGCGTCGCGGCCCGCGTTCGCGGCGTCAACTCCGGCGCCAGCGTCACCCAGTACGAGCTGGAGCCCGCCAAGGGTGTGCCGGTGCGCAAGATCACCGCGCTCCAGAACGACCTGTCGCTGGCGCTGGCGGCGCCGATCCGGATCCAGGCGCCGATCCCGGGCAAGCCCGCGGTCGGGCTCGAGGTCCCCAACAAGGCCAGCGCGCTGGTCACCCTGCGGGAGATCATCCAGAGCGCCGGCTTCCAGAGCACCGGCAACTTGCTGGCGATGCCGATCGGGTCCGACGTCAGCGGCCAGCCCATCGTGGGCGACCTCAGCCGGATGCCGCACATCCTGATCGCCGGCGCCACCGGCAGCGGCAAGAGCGTGTGCGTCAACGCCCTGCTGGCGGGCTTCCTGCTGCGGCACACGCCCGACCAGCTGCGGTTTGTCCTGATCGACCCCAAGCGGGTGGAGATGTCGATGTACAAGGACCTGCCGCACCTGCTGGTGCCGGTGGTCACCGAGGCCGACCACGCGGTGGCGGCGCTTCGCTGGGCCGTCACCGAGATGGAGAACCGCTACAAGCTGTTCGCGTCGCACTCGGTGCGCAACATCGCCGGCTTCAACGCCCGGGCCCCCGAGATCGGGCTGGAGGCGGTGCCCTACATCGTGGTGGTCATCGACGAGCTGGCGGACCTGATGATGGTTGCCGGTAACGAGGTCGAAGAGCTGATCTGCCGCGTGGCGCAGCTGGCTCGTGCCGTCGGCATCCACCTGGTGGTCGCCACCCAGCGCCCGTCCGCGGACATCATCACCGGCCTGATCAAAGCCAACATCCCCAGCCGGATCGCCTTCGCCGTCAGCTCAGGGATCGACTCGCGCGTGGTCCTGGACGAGACCGGCGCCGAGAAGCTGCTCGGTCGCGGCGACATGCTCTACCTGCCGGTGGACGCCGGCAAGGCCACCCGCATCCAGGGTGTGATGGTCTCCGACAAGGAGCTCGAGAGCGTGATCGACCACTGGAAGAGCCAGGGTGCGCCGGCCTACCAGGAGGAGATCTTCAACCTCGTCAGCACCGTGTCCTGGGCCAAGGACGGCGGCAAGCGCGACCCGATGTTCGAGCGGGCCGCCCGGATCGTGGCCAGCGAAGGGCGGGCGGCCACCAGCCTGCTGCAGCGCAAGCTGGCGATCGGCTATACGAGGGCGGCCCGGATCATCGACCAGCTGGCCGAACACCGCATCGTGGGCCCATATGAGGGCAGCAAGTCGCGCGAGGTGTTGATGTCGCTCACCGACCTGGACGAGCTCTTCGAGCGCTTCAACTCGGGCGGGGAGAACATCCAGATCGAACAGCACTACGACGAAGACGAGGCGGACTACTGATCTCGGCGCCGTCTGCGTGCCCCGGAACCCCGCCACTAGAATTGCCACGACGTACCGCCCCCCTTTGATTCGGTGCGCTCTGCGGAAGGTTGATGTTAGGCAGCAAACTCAAACAAGCCCGCGAGGCAAGGGGCGTTCCCTTGCACGAGGTCGAGTGGGCAACCAAGATCAAGGCCGCCTACCTCGAGGCGCTCGAGGAGGAGGATTTCGCCTCCATCCCGGGCGCGGTGTACGCGCGCGGGTTCATCCGCACGTACGCCCGCTACCTGGGCCTGGATGCGGAGCCGCTGATCGCCGACTACAACGCCTCCGCCACCGGCGCCACCGAGATCATCTCGACCCGGCCTGCGGTGACGCTCGAGCGCAGCGGCATGATGATCACCCCGGCGATGGTGGTGGGGGTGGCCCTGGTGCTGCTTCTCGGCATCTTCGGCTTCTACGTGAAGACCCAGTTCGACCGCTACCAGGCCTCACTGGCCGCCGGATCGCAGTCGACTCCGCGGGTCAACCTGCCGTCGCCGATGCCCTCGACTTCGAGCGTGCCGACGCCCAGCCCGTCGCCCACCGCAAGGGTCTACACCGGCGTGGAGCTGATCATCAAGATCAATAACGGCCCGGCGTGGTTGAGGGTCGACATCGACGGACAGCCCTCGGCTGAGACCGGCGCGGGCGGCAAGATCTACCAGCCGGGCGCGGTGCTGACCTTCAACGGCAGCCAGACCGTGCACGTCACCTCGGGCAAGGCCAACAACACCGACGTCACCTTCAACGGCCAGGACCAGGGCCCGATGCAGGGCAACGGCGACGTGGCCGACAAGACGTACTCCAAGGCCTAGGGCGATGGCCGACGCGAGTTTCGACGTCGTCTCCGAGTACGACCGCCAGGAGCTGGTCAACGCCGTCAACCAGGCCCAGCGGGAGATCGGCACCCGGTATGACTTCAAGGGGACCAATTCCACGCTGGAACTGGCGGAGAAGGAGATCACCCTCGAAGCCGACAGCGATTACAAGCTCGGCGCCATGATCGACATCCTCAAGTCGAAGATGGTGAAACGCCAGGTCGACCTCAAGGTGCTCGACGCCCAGAAGGTGGAGCCGGCGGCGAAGGGGAGGGTCCGCCAGAAGGTGGAGCTGCGCCAGGGCCTCTCCGATGAGCTGGCCCGCGATGTAGTCAAGCGCATCAAGGCCGACCTGCCCAAGCTGCAGTCCCGGATCGAGGGCGATAAGGTCAGGGTCACCGGCAAGAGCCGGGACGACCTGCAGGCGGCGATCAAGCTGCTGAGGGATGCCAACCTGCCAGTTCCGCTGCAGTTCACCAACTACCGCTGAGGCCGGGTCCGCCCAGCGCAGGCGTCTGGGCGGCGGTGGCGCTGCCCAAACCGGGTACGCTGACAGCCATGACTGAGAGCGTCGCCGATGCCGACAACAGCGGGCGGGCGGTGGCGCGGCACGAAAACGTCAACCTACCCAACACTCTGACCACGCTGCGCCTGCTGCTGATCCCGGCGATCCTCCTCAGCTTCGACGCCCAGTTCGCATATCACCAGCTGGTGGCGCCGGCGCTTTTCATCGTGGCCTCGATCACCGACTCGATGGACGGCAGGATCGCGCGCCGCTTCGGCAAGGTCACCACCCTGGGCAAGTTCCTCGATCCCCTGGCGGACAAGATGCTGATCCTGGCGGTGCTGGCGTTGCTGGTGCAGGACGCCCTGCTGCCGGCATGGATCGTGGTGGTGGTCGTCGGTCGAGAACTGCTCATCACCGGGCTCAGGGCCGTCGGCGCGGCGCAGGGCCTGATCATCGTGGCCACGCCTTTCGGCAAGACCAAGACCGTCAGCCAGATGCTCGCCGTCGGTCTGCTGATGCTGGAGCGCCCGTACCCAGCCCTCACCGGGCTAGCCCAGGTAATGGTCTGGGCGGCGGTGATTTTCACCGTCTTCTCGGGGCTCGACTACCTCTGGCGCTACCGGCGCCTGCTGTACCGGTAGCCGTGCGCGAGGGCAGCTCCCTGAGTCCCCTCATCTCGCCATTGCAGGATGCGCTGCGACGCCGAAACCTGACCATCGCGGTGGCCGAGTCCTGCACCGGGGGTTTGCTGGCGGCGGCGCTGACCGACCTGCCGGGGTCGTCCGACTCGTTCCTGGGCGGGATGGTCACCTACGCCAACGAGGCCAAGATCGAGATCCTGGGCGTCGACGCGGCCATGCTTGCCGCGCACGGTGCTGTCAGCGCCGAGGTGGCCGAGCAGATGGCCAGAGGCGCGACGGAGGTGTTCGGCGCCGACGTCGGCCTGGGCGTAACCGGCATCGCGGGGCCGGATCCGGAGGGTGAGAAGCCGGTTGGCCTGACATTCATCGGGGCCCGCCACGGCGACAAGAGCGTCGTGCGGCAGTACAACTGGAACGGCGGGCGGGCCGCCAACCGTATCGCCAGCGTCGAGGCCGCCATCCAGCTGGCCACTGAAATTCTGTCTTAGCGAACATACACCAGCGTGTTACTATTGACGGATCGGGGATTGTGGTAGGATCGAACAAACGTTCGACTACACGTCCAACCACACGAGGGAGCACGGCATGCTAGAGAAGCGCGACAGGAGCGAGAAGGCCATCGAGAAGGAGCAGGCCGCCCGGGACCAGACCCTTGACTCAGCCCTGGCTCAGATCGAAAAGTCGTACGGCAAGGGCGCGATCATGCGGCTGGGCGACGCGCCGGCGACCCGGAACATCGAGGTCATCCCAACCGGGGCGTTGACTCTCGACCTCGCTCTTGGAGTCGGCGGCATCCCGCGGGGGAGGGTGATCGAGATCTACGGCCCCGAGTCCAGCGGCAAGACCACGCTGGCGCTGCATGTCGTGGCGCAGGCCCAGAAGCTCGGTGGCGTGGCAGCCTTCATCGACGCCGAGCACGCCCTCGACCCGCTCTACGCCGCCCGCATCGGGGTCAATACCGACGACCTGCTGGTATCTCAGCCCGACACCGGAGAGCAGGCGCTGGAGATCGTCGACGTCCTGGTCAGGAGCCAGGCTGTCGACATCGTGGTGGTCGACTCGGTGGCCGCGCTGGTCCCCAAGGCCGAGATCGACGGCGAGATGGGCGACAGCCACGTCGGCCTGCAGGCCCGCCTGATGAGCCAGGCGCTGCGCAAGCTGACCGGCGCGATCTCCAAGTCGAGCACCTCCGTGGTCTTCATCAACCAGCTCCGCGAGAAGATCGGCGTGATGTTCGGCAACCCGGAGGTGACCACCGGGGGCCGGGCCTTGAAGTTCTACGCGTCGGTGCGGCTCGACGTCCGCAAGATCGACACCATCAAGTCCGGCCTCGACGTGGTCGGCTCGCGAGTGAAGGTCAAGGTGGTCAAGAACAAGGTGGCACCACCCTTCAGGTCGGCCGAGTTCGACATCCTTTACAACGAGGGGATCTCTTACCTGGGCAGCGTGCTCGATGCCGGCATCGACGCCGCCATCGTCGACAAGCAGGGGGCGTGGTTCTCGTACGGAGAGGAGCGCCTGGGGCAGGGTCGTGAGAACGTCCGCGACTTCCTTCGCGCCCATCCCGACGTCACCGACCAGATCGTTGCCACACTAAAGGAGCGGCTGGCGATCCAGCAGGCGCCGAAACCCCAGGTGACGGCGGTCGCCGAAGCGCCCACAGCGGCGGGAGACGCCGAGAGCGCGAATGGCGGAGCCGCGCCCGTCGCAGACGCGGGTCAGACAGTCGACAAGGCTGAAGCTTCTTCACCGGCGAAGAAGGAGCCCAAGGGGCAGACAGCCGCCGCGACATCCAACTAGACGAAGCACCGTAAATGTCGCCGCTGGCGATCGATCCCAATGATCTCGAGGCGGCCGCTGAGAAGGCCATCAGGGTCCTCAACGCCGCCTCTCAAACCCGCTCCGGACTGACCCAGAAGCTCAAGCGCGCGGGTTACTCGCCGGCCGTGGTGGAGGCGGCGTCGGCGCGAATGGAGGCGCTTGGCTACGTCAACGACCGTGCCTACGCCGATGCCCTGGTGCAGAAGCGGCAAAGCCAGGGACGCGGTGTGAAGGTGATCGCGTCCGAGCTGCGCCACAAGGGCATCGATTCGGACCTGATCGACGAGATCCTGGCGGATGTGGACACCGGGGCAGAGATCGATCGGGCCGCCGACCTGGCGGCGCGGCTGATGCGGCGCCACGCCGACGAGCCGAGCGCGCGCCAGCGCGACCACGTCATCAGCGGCTTGATGCGCAGGGGCTTTACGCCCGGGGTCGCGCGGAAGGCTCTGGAGCGGGTCGCGGCGATAAGCGTCCACTAGACTCTTAACCTTCAACGACTTAGATTAACCGGGCTGCCCCTCCAATTCGGAGCGTGGCGCCCATTGCCTCTAGGCACGTTCAAAACCGAATAAAAAGCGAGGTGACACTAACCATGACGCTGTCAGTCCTGATTGGACTTGCGGCCGGTGTGGTGGTGGCAGGGGGCCTGGGCGCCATCGTGGCGCTGACGCTGGTGCGAACCAGGGCCCAGGCCGATCTGCGCGTAGCGCGCGAATCGGCCGGAAATGCCCTCGCCAAAGCCGAGACCTCGGCGAAGGAGATGATCCTGACCGCCAAGGAGGAAGCTCACCAAATCCGAGCCACAGCTGAAACCGAATCACGTGAGCGTCAAAGTCAGATCCTGGAGCTTGAGCGACGAGCGCAGCAGCGCGAGGAAACGATCCTCGCCCGCCTCGATGAGCTGGAGCGCAGACAGGAAGCCGTCAGGGCCGCCGAGGGCGAGCAGGAGCGATTGCACGGCCTGCTTCTCGAGAGAGAGGCACGCCTTAAGAACGAGCTTGAGAGCGTCTCAGGAATGAGCCGCGAGCAGGCCCGCACCCATCTGCTTGCCAGCCTTGAACACGACCTGTCCCAGGAAGTCGCCCATCGAATCCGGGAAGCCGATCGCTACGCCCGCCAGGAGTCCGAAACGCGCGCGCGTGAGGTGGTGGTGACGTCCATCCAAAGGGTGGCCGCAGAGCAGACCACGGAGAGCACGGTTGCCGCCGTGCACCTTCCCAACGAGGAGATGAAGGGTCGAATCATCGGCCGCGAGGGACGCAACATCCGCGCCCTGGAGCTGGCCACCGGAGTCGACCTGATCATCGACGACACCCCGGAAACGGTGATGATCTCGGGCTTCGATCCCGTCCGGCGAGAGATCGCCCGGAACGCGCTGGAGCAGCTTCTGACCGACGGTCGCATTCACCCGTCTCGTATCGAAGACGTGGTGAGCCGGGCCCGCGACCAGGTCGAGGCTCAAATCAAACGCGAGGGTGAGGAAGCCCTCTACGAGATCGGCATCCAGGACGCGCATCCGGAGCTGGTGCGCCTGCTTGGCTGTCTGCGTTTTCGCACCAGCTACGGCCAGGTTGTCCTGAGTCACTCCAAAGAGGTGGCCGCACTGTGCGCCACCATGGCGGCCGAGATCGGCTGCACACCCGAGCAAAGGGCCATCGCCACCGAGGCGGGCTTGCTCCATGACCTGGGCAAGGCCGTCGACCACGAGGTCGAAGGACCACACGCGATCATCGGCGGTGAGATGCTGACCCGCCTGGGCCGATCGCCCGGGGTTGTGCATGCGGTCAAAGCTCATCACTACGACGAGGAGCCGGCGACGCTCGAGGCGATGCTCGTCATCGCCGCCGACTCCATCTCAGCGGCGCGCCCGGGTGCGCGACGAGAGACCTTGAGCAACTACATCAAGCGGTTGGAGAAGCTGGAAAGCATCGCCAACTCTTTCCCCGGGGTCGAGCGCTCGTACGCGGTCCAGGCGGGGAGGGAGATTCGCATCATCGTCAGACCACAGCAGATTGATGACCCCACCGCCCAGGTGATGGCGCGCGACATTGTGAAGCGCATCGAAGGTGAGCTCACCTACCCAGGGCAGATCAAGGTAACGGTCATAAGAGAGACCCGCGTCATCGATTACGCGAGATAGAAAGGGCGGGGAGGCATTGAGCCTCCCCGCCCTTTCGGCTTCTCGGCCCGCTGGGCGGCCCATGCGAGCGTCGCCGGGCTTCGCCCCTTCGGGCCTGCGCGGGTCGCTCACGTACTCATTCGTACGCTCGCTCCCTGCTCGGCCGGCTCCTTCGCCTGAGCCGCCGATCGGGCCTCGTAGGCGAGGGGGCAAGACGATTGGTGAATGGCTGATGAGACCTGGTCGGTCAGGTTGGCACGTACCATGTGTCGGACATGAGCGACACCATTAATGTCCTGGCGGTCGGCGACCTGATCGGCCGGCCGGGCCGGCGTGCGGCGACCAAGCTGATTCCGCAGCTGCGGCGCGAGCACGACATCGACCTGGTGGTCGCCAACGGGGAGAACGCCTCAGGCGGGTTCGGCCTGGCCGTCACCGACGCCCGCGAGCTGATCAGCTCGGGTATCGACGTGATCACCAGCGGCAACCACATATGGGATCAGAAGGAGATCCTCAGTGCGTTGGACGACCTCCCGATCCTGCGCCCGCTGAACTACCCGCCGGGAACTCCAGGCCGGGGCCACCTCGTCCACGATCTCGGCGAGCGCGGCCAGGTGGCGGTTGCCAACGTCCAGGGACTGGTCTTTATGCCGCCGATCGACTCGCCCTTTCGCGCCATCGATTCCTTCCTCAGCGCGACCCAGGATGTCACTGTCCGGATGGTGGACATTCACGCCGAGGCCACCAGTGAGAAGCAGGCAATGGCCCAATATCTCGACGGCAAGGTGAGCCTTTTGTGGGGCACCCACACGCACACGCCGACCGCGGACCAGCGCGTGATGCCCCAGGGTATGGCTTACGTCAGCGACCTCGGGATGGTGGGCCCGCGGGATTCGGTCATAGGCATGGAGGCCGAAGGCTCGCTGAGACGCTTCCTGACCGGCATCCCGCAGCGCTTCAAAGTGGGCTCCGGCATGGTGACTTTCAATTCGGTTGTGGTTAGGATAAGCGTCACCACTGGCCGGGCTGAGTCTATCGAGAGGGTGGACCACACTGTCGATGTCTCATCCGCCGACTGAACGATGCAGACATTGGAAATCCTCAAAGTCTCAGCAACATCCAAACCCGTCGCGGTCGCAGGAGCAATCGCCGGTGTGGTGAGGACGCAATCGCGCGTGGAGGTGCAGGCGATCGGCGCCGGCGCCATCAACCAGGCGGTGAAGGCGATCGCCATCTCGCGCGGCTACGTCGCGCCCGGCGGCATCGACCTGGTGTGCATCCCCTCGTTCATCGACATCTCGATCGACGGCGAGGAGCGCACCGGCATCCGGCTCCTGATCGAAGCTCGCTAACCAGGGCATCCGGCTCCTGATCGAAGCTCGATAAGCCGAGGCATCGGGCGGCGCCGGATAAGCTTGCCCGGATGGGTCAGGGTCTGGTTCGGGAGCCGGTGTCGACTACCGCCGATGGCGGCGACCCGGTGGCCCAATCGACCGAGGCGGAGGCTGGAACCGGCGTCTCATCGCCATCTGCGGCCAAGGCCCAGAGCCCGGTCCTGGAGCAGTACCTGGCCGCCAAGCGCGAGCATCCGGATGCGGTCCTGCTCTTCCGGCTGGGCGACTTTTTCGAGACCTTCCAGGAGGACGCCGAGGTGGCCCACCAGGTCCTCGGAATCACGCTCACCTCGCGGGACTTCGGGCGCGCCGGTCGGCACCCGATGGCCGGGTTTCCTCAGCACGCCGCCGAGGGGTACATAGGCCGCCTGCTGGCAGGCGGGCACAAGGTAGCGGTCTGCGACCAGGTGGAGGAGGCATCGGCGGCCAAAGGCCTGGTGCGGCGCGAGGTGGTCAGGGTGCTGACGCCGGGGACCATCGTCGAAGGCGCGCTGCTCGACCCGGCCAGGGAGAATCCGTTGGTCTCGCTGACCTGGGACGACAACCAGATCGGCCTGGCGTTGTTGGAGGTGTCGACCGGGAGGGTCGAGCTGACCGAATTTCCGGTCAGCCGCCTGGCAGTCCTCGGCGAGGTGCTGGCACGGATCTCGCCATCGGAGTTGCTTGTCGCTGAGGACGCCGAGACCGCGGTCGCCGCCTTCCGCTCGGGCGCCGGCGAGGCCTGGAACCTGAGCCCGCTGGAGGGTTGGCGATTCGAGGCCACCCGGGGCCGGCAGCGAACGCTCGAGGCCCTAGGCGTCGCCAGCCTGGCCGGGTTCGATTGCGACGACCTGGGCCCAGCCCTCGGCGCGCTCGGTGCCGCCTTCGACTACCTGGCTCGTAACCACCTGCAGCTGCCCAGGGACGTCATCCGCCTGCGCCGCACCAGGGTCGGGGCAACCATGCACCTGGACGCCGCCACCATCGCCAACCTGGAGCTGGTCGACAGTCTTGGGGGCGGAGGGCGCGGGCTGCTCGATCAACTCGACCGCACCCGATCGCCGATGGGTGCTCGCCGGCTCCGTCAGTGGCTGCTTTCGCCGCTGATCGATGTGGCCGCCATCGACGACAGGCTGGCGGCCGTCTCGGTGCTGGTGCAGGACGACGGCCTCCGCCAAAGCATCTCGGCGGCACTGAAGCGCGTGCGCGACCTGGAGCGGCTGACGACCCGCACAGCGCAAGGCCGGGCCGCGCCCCGGGATCTCGGGGCCATACGCGACTCGCTGCCGGCCCTGGCCGATTTGTCTCAGACCCTCCTGGCCCAGAGTGGCGACGCGCTGGCGGGACCCCGGGAGGCGATCCGGCCGGAGCCGGATCTGGCGCGGCTGCTGACGTCGGCGCTCGAGGACTCTCTGCCACCGACGAGCGGTGAGGGCGGGATCATCCGCCCGGGTTACGACGCCCGGCTGGATGAGCTTCGGTCGTCGATCCGGGACGCCCAGGCGTGGATCGCGGCGCTGGAGCAGCGGGAGCGGGACGCCAGCGGCATCAAGGGCATCAAGGTGGGGTTCAACCGAGTCTTCGGCTACTACCTCGAGATCAGCAACGCCAACCGTCTGCCTGTGCCCGACAGCTACCAGCGAAAGCAGACCCTGGCCGGCGCCGAGCGCTATATCACGCCCGAGCTGAAAGAAAAAGAGAGCGTCGTGCTCAACGGCGAGCAGGCGATCTACGCCCGCGAGCGTGAGGTTTTCATCGAGCTCTGCGCCGTGGTGACGCGTTCGGCACCTGGGCTGCTCCGCTCGGCCGAGGCGATTGGCGACCTCGACGCCCTCCACAGCCTCGCGGCCGCCGCGATGGAGAACGGCTGGAGTCGCCCCGAGGTCTTCGACGGATATGAGATCGAGATCCAGGGAGGCCGCCACCCGCTGGTCGAAGCGGCGCTCGGGCCCGGCAACTTCGTGGCCAACGACCTGAGCCTCGACGAGGACCGGAGGGTGATGCTCTTGACCGGCCCCAACATGGCCGGGAAAAGCACTTACCTGAGGCAGTGCGGAATCCTGGTGGTCCTGGCCCAGGTGGGCAGTTTCGTGCCCGCAACCAGGGCTCAGGTCGGTGTCGTCGATCGCGTGTTCACCCGCGTCGGCGCCCACGACGCCATCGCTAGCGGACTGTCGACCTTCATGGTGGAGATGGTGGAGACCGCCAACATCCTGAATCACGCAACCAGCCGGAGCCTGCTCGTCATCGACGAGATCGGTCGTGGCACCAGCACCTACGACGGCATCAGCATCGCCCAGGCCGTGGTCGAGCACATCCACGACGCTCCCCGGCTCGGCTGCAAGACGCTCTTCGCCACTCATTTCCACGAGCTGACGGCGCTCGCGGAGCGGCTGCCGGCGCTCCGCAATCACCGCGTCGAGGTCAGCGAGGAAGGGGGCAGGGTCACCTTCCTGCACCGCATCGTTCCGGGCGGCGCCGACCGCAGCTATGGCATCCACGTCGCCGAGATCGCCGGGCTTCCCGCCGTGGTGACGGCGAGGGCCAGAGAGCTGCTGACCGGGTTGGAGGCATCCAAGCCCCTGGCCGGCGCCACCGGCGCCAAGGACCAGCTCAGCCTGCCGATCGAGGTGACTCACCCCTTGGTCACCGAGCTTGCCGGGATCGAGATCGAGAGTCTGAGCCCGCTTGAGGCGCTGAACCAGTTGGCACGCCTCAAGTCCCTTGGCCGGGATGCGGACGAGGCTTCCCGCCCATCGTGATCGCCGCCAGTTGAGCATCCAGCGGCTCGACCAGACGGTCGCAGATGCGATCGCCGCCGGCGAGGTGGTGGAGCGTCCAGCGTCAGTGGTCAAGGAGCTGGTCGAGAACAGCCTCGACGCCGGATCGAAGCGCGTAACCGTAGAGATCGACGGCGCCGGGGTGGACCGGATCCTTGTCGTCGACGACGGCGCGGGGATCGGCGCCGACGAGCTGGCGCTGGCGCTCACCCGGCACGCGACGTCGAAGCTGTCCAGCATCGCGGAGCTGTCGAGGATCGAGTCGCTGGGGTTTCGAGGCGAGGCGCTGGCCAGCATCGCCGCGGTCTCCCGGATCGAGCTCCGAAGTACGGCGGCGGGAGCCACCGATGGTGCCGCGATCAGAGCAGAGTACGGAGTGACCGGGGAGCCGACGACCGCGCCGCCCGTTCCCGGCACCCGGGTCGAGGTCAGCGGCCTGTTCGAGAACACGCCGGCCCGGCGGGCGTTCCTGAAGCGGCCGGCGACAGAGGCAGCAGCGGTGGCGAAGGTGCTGCAGGGACTCGCGCTCTGCCATCCACACGTCGCTTTCAGTCTTCGCGTCGAGGGACGTCGCAGCCTGGACACCGCGGGCGACGGTGACAGGGAGCGGGTGCTTCGCTCGGTGCTGAAGGGAACGCCTGACGTGCTCGAGGTGCGTGGCGCCCGCGACGGCGTCTCGGTAAGCGGGATGATTGGTGAGCCGTCGGGAATGCGGCGGAGCCGGGAGCACCTTTACCTCTCCGTCAACGGTCGCCCCGTGGTCAGCCGGAACCTGGCCTTCGCGGTGGAGCAGGCCTACCGAGGGCTGGCGGGGCCCGGGCTCTTCCCGGTGGGCGTGCTGGCGCTGACGATGCCTCCGGAGTCCGTGGACGTGAACGTCCATCCAACCAAGCGCGAGGTACTTTTCCGCGCCGCACGCACGGTTTTCGCGACGATCCAGGAGAGCTGCTTGCTGGCCCTGAGTCGCAGCGCCGCCTATGCCGGCGGCGGCTTGCTCTCCAGAGGGCCCGAGCTACGGGAGGACTCTGGCGGGTACGGGTCCGCGGTCGAGGCTCCTGGCGTCGCGATATCTTCCGGCACGCGCTCCGCGCTCGAGATGGTCGCAGTGGCAGCCGAGGTCGTGGCGGAATCGGATGTCGCCGCGCACCCGGCGCCGGCGTCAGGGCACCACGAGCCGCTGCTCCTGGAGCTGGCGCCGGCGGATCCTGCTACCCGGATCTTGCGAGGGCCATTCCGCCTTGTGGGCCAGGTCCTCGACAGCTACATCGTCGCCGAGGGACCCAACGGCCTGGTGCTCGTCGACCAGCACGCGGCACACGAGCGGGTTCTATTCAACCGCCTGGTAGCGGCCCGGGGCTCTGAAGGAACCACCCGTCAACCGATGCTGGTGCCCGCTTTGCTGCACCTGTCGCCGGTCCAGGCCGCCTGCCTGGAGGACTGCCGCCTCGACCTCGCCGCTGCCGGGCTCGACATCGAGGAATTCGGTGGCGGCGCTGCCCGGCTGGTCGGTCATGACCCGGCCCTCCCGTCGCGACAGCTCGACCGGATCGCGCTCGATGTCATCGACAGTCTCTTGACTGAGGGTCCCGAGGTGGACCAGGCACGACGGCTTGAGCGGGCCACGTACACCGTCGCCTGTCACTCGGCGATCAAGTTCGGCCAGCATCTCAGCCGCGAGGAGATGGAGGCCCTGCTCAGGGCCCTGGAGGTCGCCGACCCCGGGATCACGTGCCCGCACGGAAGGCCCACCCTCCTGGAGATCACTGACAGCCAGCTCCGCCGCGAGTTCCGCCGCAGCTAGCCGGCCCATGGCGTCCGTCCCGGTGGCCATCGTCGGACCAACCGCGGTCGGCAAGACCAGGGTTGCGGTGGACCTCTGCCGCAGGATCGGCGGCGAGATCGTCTCGATCGACTCGAGGCAGGTGTATCGGGGACTCGAGATCTGCAGCAACGCCCCCAGCGCCAAGGACCTGCGCGGGGTTCGGTGCCACCTCGTGGGCGTCATAGAACCGGGCCAGAAGGTCGACGCCGCTGGGTACGTGGCCATGGCGCGCCCGGTCGTCGAGTCGCTGGCGGTGGAGTCAAAGACCGCGGTGCTGACAGCGGGAACCGGGCTCTACCTCAAGGCCCTGTTGGGGGGTCTGGACCTCGGCGGCCACCCGGCGGACGGGGTTCTGCGACGAAGCCTCGAGACCCGAGCGCGAAGCGACCTGGGGGCGCTGGTCGACGAGCTGGCCGAGATGGAGCCTGATACGGCTTCCCGTATCGATCGGGCAAACCCGGTACGCGTCGTCCGCGCCTTGGAGCTCGCGACCATCCGGCGCGGACAGGCTCTACCGACGACATTGGTCGGGCGCCCGATCGTCGCCGTCAAGATCGGCCTGACCGCACCGCGGGCGCTCCTCTACGAATGGATCGACGCGCGAGTCGATCACATGCTTACCTCCGGGTGGCTGGCGGAGGTCCGGAGCCTGGCTGACAGTGGGACCACGCTCAGCCGCGCCGCGTTGAGCAGCATCGGGGTTCGCGAGCTGGTCGAGGTCGCGGCTGGGAGGATGGCGCCGGACGTGGCCCGTGCCGCCATCGCGCAGCGGACGCGGAACTATGCCAAGCGCCAGCTGACGTGGTTTCGCGCCGATCCCGAGGTGCGCTGGCTCGATATGACGCGGTTCAGCGGGTCGGATATCGTTGAGGCCATAGTCGAATTGATCGAGAAGAGATGAATTTTCACAAGATGCAGGGCGCGGCGAACGACTTCGTCGTAGTCGACGGCCGCGCCGAGAGGGCTGTCGACTGGGCGGCCCTGGCCATCAAGGCCTGTGACCGCCGGCGCGGCGTCGGCGCCGACGGCCTGCTGGCGCTCGAGGACAGCGACGACGCCGATTTCCGGATGCGCTACCACAACGCCGACGGCAGCATCGGAGAGATGTGCGGCAACGGCATCCGATGCATGGCCAAGTTCGCCCTCGACATCGGCGCCACTAAGGCCGGCAGCCTGGTTTGGGAGACCGGCGCGGGTCGGATCGCGACCGAGGTCCTGGAGTACAGCGGCGGGGTGGCCATGGTTCGCGCCGACATGGGACCGCCGCGGTTTGCGCCGTCTGAGATCCCCGTGGACGCTTCCGGGCCGGAGGTGCTGGAAACGCCATTTGCGGTCAACGGCTCGCAGCTGAGGCTCACCTGCGTCAGCATGGGCAATCCCCACGCGGTGACCTTCGTCGACAGTGTCACCGAGTTCCCCCTTGAACGGCTCGGTCCCGAGGTGGAGCATCACCCGGCGTTCCCAAACCGCACCAACTTCGAGATCGTCGAGGTGATCGACGCCGGCCATCTGAGGATGAGGGTGTGGGAGCGCGGGGTGGGAGAGACGATGGCATGCGGGACCGGGGCCTGCGCTGTTGCCGTCGCCAGCCAGATGGTCCGACAGACCGCCTCGGACGTGGACATCGAGGTGCCCGGGGGCCGGCTCCGGGTCTCCTGGCGGCCAGGCGAGAACGTTCTCCTCACCGGGCCCGCGGAGACAAGCTTCACCGGCGAGCTTCCCTGGTGACGCAACTCCGCGACGGGCTCGCGGCCCGGCGGATGTCGCGCATCCCCCCTTACCTGTTCGCCGAGATCGACAAGAAGGTCGCGGCCAAGCGCGCTGCCGGCGTGGACGTCATCGCCCTCGACATCGGCGATCCCGATACCCCGACGCCCGGGCATATCGTCGACGCTGCCCGCGACGCCCTGCCTCACGTCGAGAACCAGCGCTACGCCTCTTACTTCGGGATGCCGGCGCTGCGCCAGGCCGTCGCCGGCTGGTACAAGGGCCGCTTCGACGTCGACGTCGATCCCGACAGCGAGATCCTGCCGACACTGGGATCGAAAGACGGCATCTCCCACCTGCCGTTCGCGCTGGTTGATCCTGGTGATGTGGTGCTGGTGCCGAGCCCCGGGTATCCGGTCTACTTCACTGGCACCGTGATGGCGGACGGTGAGCCGCACATTCTGCCTCTGCGGGCCGAAAACGGATGGCTCCCCGACCTCGAGGCGGTGCCCGCGGCGGTCGTCGAGCGCGCGCGGATCCTGTGGCTGAACTATCCCAACAACCCCACCGCCGCGACCGCCCCCAGGGATTTCTACGAGAAGGCGCTCACCTTCTGCCGCCGCAACGGCATCGTGCTCTGTCACGACTTCCCGTATTCGGAGGTCACCTTCCGCGGCTATCGGGCGCCCAGCGTCCTCGAGATCCCGGGCGCCAAGGAGGTCGCGATCGAGTTCCACTCGCTCTCCAAGACCTTCAACATGACCGGGTGGCGAATCGGGATGGCGGTGGGGAACGAGGCGGTGCTCCGGCTGCTGGGCCAGGTCAAGACCAACATCGACTCGGGCATCTTTCCGGTGGTGCAGCGCGCCGGCATCGCCGCGCTGGAGGGCCCTGACAACGACGCCCTCAACGGCATCTACGAGGCCAGGCAGAGCCGAACGCTGGAAGTGCTGCGAGACCTGGGCTGGCGGGACGCGGTGGCTCCTGATGCCACCTTTTATCTATGGCTGCCCGTCCCCGATGGCTACACCTCGGTTTCCTTCGCCTCCCACGTGCTCGACCAGGCGGGCGTCAACGTGACCCCCGGCAACGGTTTCGGGGAGTACGGCGAGGGCTACTTCCGTTTGTCGCTGACGGTGCCCGACCAACGGCTCGATGAGGCCCTCGAACGGCTGCGCAAACTGACCTTCTGACCCCGAGGGTAAGCCGGGAGATCCGGCCCAAGAGCTGACATGCCCGGCCTCGACGAGTTTGTATTCGCGCCCGACCAGGAGCCCGAGCGGGTCTATCTGATGGGACTGGGCCTTCCCGGCGTGTCGGGCACCAAGCTCGAGGAGCAGATGGCAGAGCTGGCGGAGCTCGCGGTGACCGCCGGCGCCGAAGTGGTGGGCTCCGACGTTCAGCACCTTGAGCGAGCCAACCCGACCACGATCTTCGGCAAGGGCAAGGTCGACGAGCTCAAGAGTCTCAAAGGCGACCTCGACTTCACCACCGTTATAACCAACGACGAGCTGGCGCCGCGGCAGCAGCGCAACCTCGAGGACGCGATGAATATGAAGGTCCTGGATCGCACCGAGCTGATCCTCGACATCTTCGCCCGCCACGCCCGATCCCACGAGGGTCGGCTCCAGGTCGAGGCGGCGCAACTGCGCCACCTGCTGCCGCGACTGGCGGGCGGCCGAAACCTCTCCAGGCTCGGCGGCGGCATCGGTACCCGCGGTCCCGGCGAGCAGAAGCTTGAGGTCGATCGCCGCCGGATCCGCCATCGCATCAGCCAGCTCAAGGCGGAGATCGCCAAGCTGGAGAAATCCCGCGGCCTGCACCGCCAGGCGAGACGGCGCGCCGAGGTGCCGGTGGTGGCCGTTGTGGGGTACACCAACTCCGGGAAGAGCACGCTGATGAACGCCCTCACCGGGGCCGGCGTGCTGGAGGCCGACCAGCTATTTGCCACCCTCGACCCGACCACGCGCGCGGTTGAGCTGCCGGACGGGCGTCGAGTGCTGCTGACCGACACCGTCGGGTTCATCCAGAAACTCCCCACCGACCTGGTCGCGGCTTTTCGCGCCACCCTCGAGGAGGTCACCGAGGCCGACCTGATCCTGCACGTGCTGGACGCCAGCCACCCCGCGATGCGAGATCACTTCGACGCCACCAACGATGTGCTCGATGACCTCGAAGCGATGGACAAGCCGCTCGTCCTGGCCTTCAACAAGTGCGACCTGCTGGACGCGGGGACAGTTGCCATGATCCGGCGCCGGGGAGACTGGTCGCCCTATGAGGAGGTGGTGCCGATCTCCGCTCGTACCGGCCTCGGGCTTCCCGGGCTGCTGGAGGCCATCGAGCGCCAGACGCGATTGAACCTGGTCGAGCTCGATCTGCTGGTGCCCTATGACCACGCGGGCGTGGAGTCAGAGCTGCGCCAGCATGGACGCGTGCTGAAGCTGGACTACGTGGAGGACGGGATCCGGATCGCGGCGGAGGTGCCGGGCAACCTGGCGCCGCGGTTCGCCGAATTCGCTAAAACCCCCGCGGGTTGACGCGAAGGACCCCGACCACAACGCCTTCGACCGTGAGGTCGGGCACCCGGATCGACTGGTAGGCGGGGTTGGCCGGCTCCAGGCGATAGCCGGAGGGCTCGCGGTAGAGGCGCTTGACTGTGGCTTCCGACTCGCCCGTCTCGGGATGCTCCAGCCGGGCAACCACGACGGCGCCGTTCTTGGCCTCGTGCCCGGGCCGGACGGCCACCAGGTCGCCGTCCATGATGCCTTCGTCGATCATGCTGTCGCCACGCACCCGGAGCAGGAAGGAGTCCTCGCCGAACAGCCCACTGGCGACTTCGACGCGATCCTCTACGTTGCTCTCGGCCAGGATCGGCGTACCGGCCGCCACCTGGCCGATGATCGGCAGGCTGACGATGTTGTTGGCCTGGGTGGTCGCCAGAGGGTCCTTCTCGACCAGCTCGATGGCTCGCGACTTGGACGGGTCACGGTGGATGTAGCCCTTGCGCTCGAGGGTGTTGAGGTGGTTCTGGACCGTGGAGCTCGAACTCAGGCCGATAGCCAGCCCGATCTCTCGCACGGTCGGCGGATAAGCCTTCTCCCGGAGCATCTTCCTGAGGTAGTCCAGGATCTCGCGCTGTCGGTGGGTAAGGACCTCTGGCATGACGTTCCTCCGCGTTGGCGCAGCGCCGGAGTGGACGCAGGATGCGCTGGTGGCGGTGCCAACAGTAGCACAAATGTTTGCCCAGCGCAAACGCATGTTCGTGGTGCCTGAGAGGCCCCTTTTGGGGCGCTTTTGGGCGCCTGACGGGGCCGTCACGTTGGCGGCGCGGCGTTGATAGAATTGCAACTGCTTTTGACTAGGCCCCCGGCGGGGCAACTTTTGGGAGACCGTCGCCGATGACCTACGTAATCGCCGAGCCATGCATCGGCACCAAGGACAAGTCCTGCGTCGATGTCTGCCCGGTGGACTGCATCCACGGCGCCGACGAGGACCCCCAGCTCTACATCAACCCCGAGGAGTGCATCGACTGCGGAGCGTGCGAGCCCGCCTGCCCGGTGACCGCCATCTTCGTGGACTACGACGTTCCCGAGCAGTGGAAGGCCTACACCGAGCTGAACGCCGACTACTTCAAGACCGGCCGGACCGCACTCTAAGTTCGCATTTGAGCTTGCGGGGCGGCAGGCGTCGATCATGCTGCCTGGCGCCCGGCGCCCCGTGATCACACAGCCAACGTCGTGAGCGACCAGCCCACGAGAATGGAACGGGACTCGATGGGCGAGCTCCCGGTCCCGGCGGACGCGTACTACGGCGCCCAGACACAGCGTGCGGTCCTCAATTTCCCCATCGGCGGTCTCACCATGCCCCCAGGAATGATCAGGGCTCACGCCCGGATCAAGGCTGCCGCCGCGAAAGTCAACCACGACCTTGGGCTGCTCGACGGCAAGATCGCGGATGCGATAGTCGCGGCCGCCACGGAGGTCGCCGAGGGCAAGTTCGACGACCAGTTCCCGATCAACGTCTATCAGACGGGGTCGGGTACTTCGACCAACATGAACCTGAACGAGGTCATCGGCAACCGGGCGACTGAGATCCTGGGCGGCGATCGGGGCAGCAAGCTGGTGCACCCCAACGACCACGTCAACATGGGGCAATCCAGCAACGACATCATCCCCACGGCGATCCATATCGCCGCGCTGATGGCGATCGAGACCGAGCTGATCCCGGCGCTGGAGCACCTCCAGGTCGAGCTGGAGAAGAAGTCGAAGCAGTTCTGGGGCACCATCAAGACCGGCCGCACCCACCTGCAGGACGCCACCCCGATCCGGCTGGGGCAGGAGTTCCTGGGCTGGGCCGGCCAGATGGAACGCGGCGTCGCCCGGATGCGCCGGGCGCAGGACGAGCTGCGCGAGGTGGCCCTGGGCGGCACCGCGGTGGGCACCGGGGTGAACACTCACCCGGAGTTCGCGCGGCGGGTCTGCGAGCTGCTCTCCAGGGACCTGGGGGTGACCATCAGCGAGACCACCAACCATTTCCAGGCCCAGTCCAGCCTCGATAACGTGGTCGCCGCCAGCGGCGCTCTGAGAACCGTCGCCGTGAGCCTCTACAAGATCGCCAACGACATCCGCTGGCTCGGCTCGGGACCGCGGGCGGGGATCGGCGAGCTGGCGCTGCCGGCGGTCCAGCCTGGCAGTTCGATCATGCCCGGCAAGGTCAACCCGGTGATCGCGGAGTCGGTGACCATGGTAGTCGCCCAGGTTGTCGGCAACGACGCGACGGTCGCCTTCGCCGGCGCCGCGGGATCGATCTTCGAGCTCAACCTGATGATGCCGGTGGCGGGACACAACCTGCTCAGCTCGATTCACCTGCTGGCGGCGGCGGCGCGGAACTTCGCCGACCAGTGTGTCACCGGCATCGAGGACACCGGGCATGGGCCCGAGATGGTGGAGCGAGGCCTGATGCTGGCAACCGCGCTGGCGCCGGCGATCGGCTACGACACAGCGGCGGACCTGGCCAAGACCGCCTTCAAGGAAGGCAAGACGATCAGGGAGGTCGCCCGCGAGAAGACGGACCTGACTGAGGCACAGCTGGACCATCTGCTCGACCCGGCGGCGATGACCGAGCCCGGGGCCAGCGCCGGAGGCGGCGGCTAGAGCGTACTCTTGACACGAACGGCTGTTCGTGCATAATAGCGAACATGAGTTCGTATGCCGATGTTCACTCTGGCGTCCGCCGTTCGCGCTACTACGCGCCGCCGGTGCCTCGTCGCAAGGCAGCCCGCATCAAGATCGGCCGGATCCTGGTGGTCCTCGGCATACTCATGATCGTCTTCATGAAGGCAGCCTATGGGGGAGGGCGGACGGGGACGGAATCCATCACCGTGCAGCCCGGCGAAACGGTTTGGAGCATCGCCGCCATCCGCTACCCGGACGACGACACCCGCAGCAGGGTGGCGGAAATCGTCGAGCTCAACCATCTCGGCAGCGCGCCAATCTACTCCGGCGAGCGGCTGAGCATCCCGGCTCAGTAGGCACCGTACCCGGCCGGCCCGAAGGGCCGCTCGCGTAGCGTGGACCGGTCTTTGCCGGGCCCACGACCGGTACCGTGACCCTCAAATTTGGTGCAAGAAACGCTTTCTGAGAGCGTCGTGTACGACAGAGCTCTTTGTGTGTATGAGTACCTCAGATTTGTCTGAGGGGGGCCAGTAGTGTTACAACAGTGTTGCAACTGTCACAGGAAGTACTAGGAACAGGGCAAACGCTCGGTGGGATGGCGAGCTTGCGGGAGGATTGACGGGGTGAATCGGCGTACTTGTGGGCGTGCAGGCGCACGCCTTGGAAGGGACAGCTAGATGTTCGGCGAACGAATCGCGATTGTTTTCATCACCGCGTCGTTGCTCCTTGGCGGAGGCCTGGGATACGCGGTCGTGGCCGACTACAACGCGACCAAGAACCTGAAGAACACCGCCACCGCCGGTTCCACCGTAACCACCGATCTGGGCCCCTCGGCGGAGCCTTCGGCCGCCGCCAGCGCGGCGACTGGGGGAGCGACCGCGACCGTGAATGCCGCCAAGCCGGGGCAGGTGGCGCTCGCGACCAGCCAGGCGGCCTCCGGCGTCAGCCACGATCAGATCGTCGTCGGCGGCATCTTCGACATGACCGGCCCGGTGGACTCCTCGGTGGAGCGAGACACCGTTCGTGCGTACTTCAACAAGGTCAACGCCGCTGGTGGCATCAACGGCAGAAAGCTCGTCCTTACCTACTGCGACTCCCAGTACGACAACGTCCAGACCCACCAGTGCTCCAACGAGATGGTCAGTGCGCATGTCCTCAGCGTGGTTGGATGGACGGCCCCCAAGGGGGAGAACGACGAGGTCAAGTTCCTTGCTCAGCAGGAGCAGATTCCGATCATCGGCGGCCTGGGAACGCCGGAAGAGTTCAACTACCCGCTTTCCTACCCGGTCTCAACTTCGTTCACGCGAGCCGGACCGGGACTCGCGGACGAGCTCAGCATGAACGGGTTCAAGCACCCGTCGATCATCTACATCAACGACGTGCCCTGGATTCAGCCCGTGCTGCAGGCGATCCTCGATTCCCTGCATGCCCGGGGCATCCATGAGGCCAGCGTGGAGCCGGCCGCATCGACGGACCAGGACTACACCGGTCACGTCAACAACCTGCAGCAGGGCGGCCCTGACTCCCTGATCGCGGCGCTCGACCCGTTCAGCTACGCCCGTCTGTTCTCCGCGATGAACCGCGTCGGCTGGCACCCGCCAGTGATCGGCGCCGGGCTGGACAAGGGCAACCAGCAGCACGCGTACAGCACCCAGCTGGAACACGCGCAGTCACTGGTGCCCTTCCTGTCTCCGTACGATCACCAGAACAACGCCACCGTGGTCGACTACCTGAACACCGTCCAGCGCTACTACCCGCAACAGGTGCCGGCGCTGGACATCTACACGCAGATAGCCTGGTCGGCGGCCCAGGTCTTTGTCGAGGCCGTCAAACGCGCGGGGGCCAACCTCACGCGGGCTTCGCTGGTCCAGGCGCTGAACTCGATCCAGAACTTCGACACCGGGTGGTCGAGACCTCTGTCCTACAGCGCCAACACCCCTCACGACCCCAACCGTTGCTACACGTACGTGAAGCACGACCCGACGACATACGACCAAGGCGGGACCTGGCACACGTACACCGACTGGAAATGCTTCTAGCCGGGTTCCTCGGTCACTTCGCGGCGATAACCGTCGCCGGGATCGTGCTGGGCGGAATCTTTGCGCTCACCGCCGTGGGCATCGTGCTGGTGTATCGCGTCACCGGCGTTCTCAACCTGGCCCAGGGCGCGATGGGGATGTTCTCGACCTTCATGGCCTGGGCGGTGCTCCATTACTGGCATCCCTTTGCCAAGACCTCGAACCTGGCTTTCAGCACCCCGAGCTCGATCGCGGTGGCCGTCGTCGTGGCGCTGCTTTTCTCGCTGCTGTTGGGCCTGGCGCTGGAAAACCTGGTCTTCCGCTGGATCCGCGGACGGCCGCCGGTGGTCAAGACGGTCGTGACGGTCGGCATCCTGCTGACCCTGCAATCGTCAGCGGCGCTGCTCTTCGGCAGCACCCAGTACCACGAGGCGATCCAGTTCTTCGACAGCTCACGCTGTCCTGACACCAACCTTCTCTGCTTCACCATCGTCCTTGGGCCGGTTCGCTTCGGCTACGACCAGCTGCTGGTTGTCGGAGCGACCCTGCTGCTCGCCACCGGGCTGGCGCTCTTCCTCCGCTACGCCCGAGTTGGGGTGGCGATGAGGGCGGTATCAGACGACGCCGTCGCCGCCAGCCTGTATGGCATCCCCGTGAACATGATCGGTTCGGTTTCGTGGATGCTCGGGAGCCTGGTGGCCGCGGTCGCCGGGATCCTGCTGATCTCCATCGGGGTCACCTTCGACACCGTCAGCCTCACGGTTCTGATCGTGGATGGGCTGGCGGCCGCCCTGATCGGAGGCCTGGTCTCACTGCCGCTTGCGGTCGTTGGCGGCTTTGCGCTTGGCCTTCTGGAGACCTATCCAAAGCTGTGGATCTCGCAGTCGACCGGCCTGCCCAAGGTCATCGCCATCCTGGTGATCCTGGCGGTTCTGATGCTTCGCAGTGAGCGCTCGCTGCTGAGGGCAAAGACGTGATCGTGGGACGGCGGGGCCGCATTGTAGCCGGGTTGCTGTCGCTGCTGGTCGCGGCGCTGGTGCCCCTGCTGCTCCCGGTCGGGATGCAGAACCTGGCCATCGGAGGCGCCCTGGCGGTGTCGGTCCTGTACGCCTTCGGCGTGCTCTCGGTGGTCGTCCTCACTGGCTATGTCGGCCAGGTCTCGTTCTGCCAGGCGACCTTCATGGGGATCTCGGCGCTGGCAACCGCCGCACTGGTGAACCACGGCCTCAACTACTTCGCCAGCGCCGCCGTCGGGGTCGCGCTCTCGTTCGCGCTCGGCATCATCGTCGGGATCCCGGCGCTCCGTCTCCGCGGCATCCTGCTCGCTGTGGTCACCGTCGGCGTGGCTCTCAGCTTCGACTATTTCTTCTTCCAGGACGCTTCCTTCGGCTGGTTCAACGGCGGCCTTTCGGGCTGGAAGGTGGAAGAGGCGACCTTCTTCGGGTTGAGCCTGAACAACCTCGACTTCGATCACCTGATCAAGGTCTACTGGCTGCTGTTGGCGCTGTTCGCGGTGATCGCGGTCGCGATCGTCAACCTCCATGACTCCGGCAGCGGCCGCCGGTTCCGCGCCATTCGGGACTCTGAGGTGGCGGCGGCCACCATGGGCGTCGACCTCACTCGCTACAAGCTGCTCGCCTTCGGCATCTCGGCGGCGATCGCCGGGGTAGGGGGGGCGTTCTTCCCGCTGGTCGAAGGCGCTGTTACGCACGATCCCTTCTCCTTCTTCCACTCCTTGACCCTGGCGGCGGTGGCGGTCCTGGTCGGGATCAGGTTCATTCCAGCGGCGATCCTGGGTGGCGTGTTCCTGCAGCTGTTCCCTTACGCGATCGCCAAGCTGGAGCAGGGGTTGAACCACCAGGACATCGGACTGACCTGGTTCAACGCCGTGCTCGGCGCCCTGCTGGTGTTCCAGCTGATCGTCTATCCCGACGGGGTGTGGGGCTCGCAAGCAAAGCAGACTTCGCACGCCCTGTCGAAGTTGCCGGTTGCCAGGCGCCCGGTGAGGGCGGTCCAATGAGCCTGCTCTCGGTGAAAGACGTCAGCCTCTCCTTCGGTGGGGTGCGCGCGCTCGACTCGGTGTCGTTGGAGCTGAACCAGGGAGAGATCCTGGGCCTGATCGGCCCCAACGGTGCCGGCAAGACCACGCTCTTCAACTGCATCTCCGGTGTGCTGCGCCCGGATCACGGCCAGATTCGATTCGAGGATCAGCCGATCCTGCGGCTCAAGCCCCACGAGCGTGCCCAGCGGGGGATAGCCCGGACCTTCCAGGACCTCCAGGTCTGGCACTCCATGACAGTCCTCGAGAACTGCCAGCTTCCCTTCGACGCGCTCTCCGGGCGGAGCACGATCGCCGACGCTCTGCGGCTGCCGTGGGCCAACCAGGTCGAGCGGGAATCGATCGAGCGAGCCCGCGCGGTGCTCCACTCCCTCGATCTGCTCGAGCACAGCGAGCGCCTCGCCGGCGACCTGCCCGTCGGTCTCCAACGCCGAGTCGAGATCGCGCGGGCCCTGGCGATGAAACCCAAGCTGATCCTGCTCGACGAGCCGGCTTCGGGCCTCGACGCGGACGAGACCAACGCGCTGGCCGCAGCGCTGAACCGGATCCGCGACAAGTTCAACGTCTCGATGCTGCTGGTCGATCACGACATGAGCCTGGTGATGCGCGCCTGCGACTACCTCTACGTCTTGGACTTCGGGGAGCTGATCTCGACCGGCCGGCCGGAGCGCGTCCGCGAGGATCCCCGCGTCATCGAGGCCTACCTGGGAGCGGCCGCCGAAGCCACGACCGAGGCCGAGACGGTGAAAGCCAGGCCGAAGAAGAAGCTCGAGGTGCTGCCGCCGGTGTCGCCTCAGCCATTGCTCGAGGTCAAGGACATGTCGGCGGGGTACGGCGGCATCGAGGTGATCCGCGGCATCAGCCTGACCGTCGGGCGCGGCGAAATCGTGGCCTGCATCGGCGCCAACGGCGCGGGCAAGACCACCACGCTGCGGGCCATCTCCGGGATCCTTCGCACCAACCGCGGCAAGGTGACGTTTGACGGCAAAGACATCACCAGGAAGGCCCCCGAGGCGATCGTCCGGCTGGGCATGGTTCATATCCCGCAGGGGAGGGGGTTGTTCCCTCAACTGACGGTTGCCGAGACCCTTCGGCTGGCCTCGTACAGCGGCGCCGCCAGCGTCGACCTGACGCCGGCCCTGGACGCATTCCCGATGCTGAAGACCCGGCTCAACCAGGCCGTCGGCACGCTCTCGGGTGGGCAGCAGCAGATGGTGGCTCTGGCGCGAGCGCTGCTGGTTCAGCCCAAGCTGCTGTTCCTCGACGAGATGTCCCAGGGGCTGGCGCCGGCCGTCGTGCAACAGCTGTTCGAGCGGATCGAGCTCTTCCGCAAGAGCGGCACCTCGGTCTTCCTGGTCGAACAATTCGTGGACTCGGCGCTGGCGATAGCGGACCGCGCCTACGTCTTCGAACAGGGTTCGGTGGCCGTGGAAGGCCCGGCGTCCGTGATGCGTCGCGACCGTGATGTGATCGCAGGCGCTTACCTGGGGACGGCGGTCGCGATGGCCGAGGTGAGCAGCAACGGCAACGGACACCACGCCTCGGCGTTGCTGGCCGACCTGTCGATCAAGCTGCCGGCCGAGTTGAAGCGTGCGGTCCAGGAGCGGGCCGCGAGCGAAGGCAAAGATCCCGGAGAGATGATTGCGGAGTTGCTAGCCGCAGGAGGGCGAGCGAAATGACCAGGCCTCGGTTGCGCACGTCGAAGACAGTCGCGTTCGGTATTTTTGTCGCGTTCACAGGCCTGCTGCTGCTGGCCGCCACTGTAATGGCCGAGGTGCCCGCAACCGTCGACTCCTACGGCGGCAACGCCTTTGCCTCGGGTGTCCACGTCATCGTCGGCAGCAACAACGACCCCAACTTCTCCAACGGCGCGATCGGAAACCGGTATCCGCTGGCCCAGGCGGGGCAGGACATCTCGCCGGCATCGTCAGCGACAGCGAGCGTCGACGACTACGGGCCGTTGGTGTCGACCGTCCTCGGCAATGACTGCAACGCGCCGCCGCCGAGCCCTCTGCCGGCACCGTCGCCGCAGCCCAGTCCGAACTACTGCCTGGAACAGATCCGCAGGGACGTCCCGTACGCCCGGGCCCAGTTCCCCAACCCGCCCGGTGTGGCGGATCAGACGGTCAACGGTCCGAGCGACCCCAGCCTGCCCCCGCTGCCAAGCACGGGCACGGCAAGCGCTCACGCCCGGGAGCTCCGGGCCTTCGCCGATGGCGTCTACACGGGATCGCCGGACGGAGCCACGTTCACCAACGCCACGGCCCACAGCGAGACCGGCGTCGCCAGTGATGGAACCATCACCGTCCGGACCCATTCCCACATCGGCTCCGCGTGTTTCGGCAGCTGCGGAGTGTCCAACTGGCTCCAGGTCACCAACACCGACGTGCAGACCATCGTCACCGCCGTCAACGGCAAGCCCGTGCCGCAGGCCGTGGTGGCGCCAGGACAGGTGCAGTTCTGTTCCGCGCCGGGGAACTGCCAGTCGGTGCAACTCTCAAACAACGGCGTCACCGTCGGAGGAATCGCCCCCCCGACGCCGCCTCCACCGGTCCCCGGTATTCCCACGTCGGTGCCGGTCCCAGGTACGGGAGCCAGCGGCGAGACCCCATTCTTCAAGGTCCGCACCATCAACCCGATCAAGTCCGTCAACGGCTCCACCGGGTCCATCGATGCTCTGGGCCTCGACGTCGAGGTCATGCAGCCGGGCAACTCGGGCTCCGGTATTCCCGACTCCCAGGTCGAGTTCATCCTCGGTGAGGGCCACGCCGACGGCTTCTCGCTGGCCTCGCTCGGTCTTGAGTCCGGCGGCGTCACCGACCTAACCGGCGGTGGCGACACCGGCTCGCTGCTGGGGAGCATCGTGGGGGATAACCCAGGCGGCAGCGCCGCCGGCGTCACGCTGCCCGCGATCAAGCACACCGTCATCCGCCCCGGCGGATTGGCTCTGGCGGGAGCTCTGCGGCCTCCGTTCATACCCTGGTTCTACGCCTGGGAAGCCTCCGCCTTCGCGGCCGCCGCTTCGATGGTCTGGGCCCGAAGGAGCCGTCTGAGAGACATTGCCGAGGAGGCGCTGGGCCAATGAGCGTGATGGCGGCCCGAACCGGCAAGACCACCCTGCACTGCCCCAACGACGACTGGGATTTCGATCCCCGATACACGGAGGGGGTATGCCCGATCTGCGGCTGGGGTCCGGGAAAGCGGCCCACCGCGGCCTGGCTGGCGCGGGTTGAGGCCCTGCCCTGGGACTACATCACGCTGGCGATCTTTGCTGTCGTGCTGCTCGTCGTGGGTGTGCTCGTCGGCATGGCCGCCAACGTGAACATCCTTCCCCAGGGCGCCTGAGGCTGCACCAGCTGTGATCGCCGCCGGCAACCTGCCGGCGGCTCAGTCGGAGGATCTTGGGGCTATCGGCGGGCTGTTCGCCAGGCCGAGTACGCTGTCGCGACGCCGGCCAGGCTGATCGCCGCCAGCAGGGATTCCACCGGCACCCCCGTGGTGAAGGGTGCCATGCCGATCGTCCAGGGGGCGCGATTGTGAGCCAGGACGGCGATATTGCTGGCGGTCACGAAGCCGACCAGCGAGGCGCCGCCCGCGGCCAGGATCGCAAGCCGCCGGACCCGGCCGGCGCCGGCGAGCGCCAGCGCTGCAGCCCCGATCAGCGTCAGGCCGAGTCCCAGCTCGGTCAGCTCGACAAGCCGGGGCAATATCGTCGGGAACCGGGAGGCCAGGTTCGCCATCACGGCACCGTAGGGTCCTGGAGCGTGGGAGACGAAGCCCACAAAGCCGTTCACAAACGCGGCGTTCTGCAGCTTGGTCAAGCCTGAGAAGAGCCACTCCCAAGCCTGTACGGCGCTCAGAGTGGCGATGCCTACGTAAGGTCCCGCGGTCGCGAGCCCGGTACGGGCGGCTGTATGGACCCTGGCCGGAGCCGAGGTCCTGGTAGGGGAGACTGATGTAGCAGCCATCTGGTCTGCCTCCTGTGCGGTTGTCCCGTACGAATCATCCGTACGGCGACTCCACTGGTGATAACTCCACGTTGATATACGGCATTCCGATGCGGCACCGGGCGCGCGATTGATCCGCGGCGCGCTTGGGGGACAGAGGGTTCAGAGGCCACTCTTCGCCTCAGACGTAGCGTCGTAAATTGTATCTTTTGCGACGTTTACCGAGAGGAAGAGAGTGGCGTCGGGGCCTATTTCGCCCGGCTGAAGTTCGCCGTGACCTTCGCGTCCAGCTGCGTTCCGAGGTCCTGGTACTGCTTTTGCAACGTGGCGTAGTCGAACTTCTCCAATGCGTCGATATCAATCTTGAGGGCCGCCTGGGCAGTCTCGATCGCGGACAGATTCCGGTTCTGGACGCCGTCCACGACGCCCTTGATATGGGTCAGCTCCGACCTGAAAACGGCCAGGAACTCCTTCAGCTTGGACGGCGTGTCGGGCGCGGCCGTGGCTCCGGTGATCAGCTTGTCAAGGCTGGCGCTGGGAGCCGCATAGTCAGCCTCAGCGGTACTCACCTTTTGCGCGGTCAGGTCGGCGCTCAGAGTCTTGAGCTCGACCAGGGTGGTCATGAGATCGCTGATCAGGCCGATCTGCTGTTTGACCGATCCGATTACGCTTATCTCAGCGACAAGGCCATCGTGATAGGCGCCCAGCCGGCCATGCTCGCGATCCAGCATGCTCGCCGAGATGGCTGTGAACATTGATCGATCCTGTACCTTCCGGTCGGCCGTTGCGACGTCCCTGATCTCGGTTTCATCCGTGGACTTGAGCGAGTCGAGCTCCACGTTTGCCTGGTCCAGCGCCGTCTTCGCTCGGGCAGGGTCAAAGTTGGTCCCGCTAAGGTCACCCACGCCGCTGAAGACCGTGCGCAGCTTGGCTTCGAAGTCGACATGGCGCTGGTCGACGGTCGAGCGCACGGCGTTTGAGGCATCGATCCTGTCTTTGGCCGCGGCCCTGGAGGCGACGACATAACCCACCGCCACCCCGATCAAGACCACCACCGCCGCGACGACGATCAGGAGATTGCGCACGAGGTGGCCCGCTGCCGCTACGGGTGGCGGTGGCAGTGATTCCCATAATGCTGGCGTGGGCGTGGCCTGGACTGCTGGCTCGTCGATCATTTCGTTGCGTTCCCCCTCTCGGTTACCCCGCAGTGGGGACCATGGTAGGCCACTTGTGCGCTGGCGTGCGCCTAACCTAGACGCATGCGGGCGGTGAGTCTGCGGACGGCTGAGGTCCTGACCTGGATCGCGATCTGCCTGACCAGCTTCCTGGCGTTCCGGATCTTCGCGATCTACCTCACGCTGCTCAACCCGGCGACGTGCAACGACAGCTGTGACCTGGGCCGCGACGCCATCCGCGTGTTCCTGGCGGTCTTCGTCGTCGGCTGGTTTCCCTGGCTGCTGATGCTCTGCATCTCCTACGCGCGGCGCCACGCCGAGCTGTGGTGGCTGCCGCACTGCGTGGTGATCGTCGGCGCCTATATCTTCGCCATGGCGTATGTGGCGGTCCTGTTCATGGGCTTCAGCGACGCCAATGGCCGCACGCCGTTCCTGGCGCTCTCGGCCGCCGCTAGCCTCGGGTTGGCCGGCCTGGTGCTGATCGCCGGCGTCGTGCTCGATCGCCATGTCCCCCCGGACACCACCGTCCACTTCTTCCAGGAGGACTCCGGAGAGTAGCCGAAACGTCGCAATATGCGGCGTCGCGGTTTACACTGCCGTTCGGTGGTCTCTTCCTCTACGCGTCTCCAAGACCAGGTGTCGGCGTTCCTCGAGCACTGCGAGATCGATCGCAACCTCTCGCCGCTGACTGTGCGCATGTACGCGCAGTACCTCGGCGCGTTCGGCGCATGGGCCGCCGCCGAAGGCGTCACCAGCGCCGAGCAGATCACCCCAGAGGTGGCCCGGCGCTACCGCGTCCACCTCAACCGATACGTGTCGCCGGTCACCCGTCGCAACCTCTCGCGCGGGACCCAGACCTCGTACCTGGTGGCGCTGAGGTCGCTGCTCCGCTTCCTGAGCCGCTCCGGAGAGGACACCATGGCCGCCGATCGTGTCGAGCTTGGCAAGAGCGGCGGTCGCAGCCTCAAGTTTCTCGACTCACACCAGGTGGCGCGCCTGCTGGCGTCGGTCGACGCCACCGACGAGCCTGGGATGCGCGATCGGGCCATCCTCGAGCTGCTGTTCTCGACGGGGCTGCGGGTCTCCGAGCTGGTCGGACTGGATCGCGAGCAGGTCAACCTGGAGAGCCGCGAGTTCTCGGTCATGGGCAAAGGTCGCAAGGTCCGCGTCGTCTTCGTCAGCGACGAGGCGGCCGACGGGATCCGCTCCTACCTGTCGATGCGAAAGGATCGGTTCAAGCCGCTCTTCATCCGCTACCGCGGCCACGCCGCCGAGCAGGAGACCCCCGGCGGGCGCGCCGCCATGGACGGCGAGGCCTGGCGTCTGAGCGCCCGGTCGGTGGAGCGCATGGTTGCCAAGTACGTGCGGCTGGCGGGGCTGGGCGTCAAGGCCACGCCGCACACGCTGCGCCACAGCTTCGCCACCGACCTGCTCTTCAACGGCGCCGACCTGCGTTCGGTCCAGGAGATGCTTGGGCACGCCAACCTCGCGACCACCCAGGTGTACACGCACGTCACCAACCCGCAGCTGCGGGCCGTGCATCGCGACTTTCACAGCGGCAACCGCCGCCGTGGCGACTAGACCGAGTCCCTCGCCAGGGAGACCCCCTCCCCCGCTGTCAGCCTCTTATCTGGACCGCCGGCTGGACCTGTAGGCGCACCTTGCTGAAGCAGTCGTTGCAGTAGACAGGCCGCGATTCCCGCGGCTCAAACGGGACCTGTGTCGTGGTCCCGCACTCGGCGCAGATCACGTCATACATCCGTCGTGATCCCTGACGCTGAAGGCGTTTGGCGGATCGGCACTGCGGGCATCGCTGGGGCTGGTTCAGCAGGCCCTTTTCCTGGAAGAAACTCTGCTCACCCGCCGTCCATACGAAGTCGGCAGAGCAATCACGACACCTCAGCGTCACGTCCTCGAATCCCATCGGCACCTCCCAGTTCCATGGGTCTGCGGTCGAACCGCCCTACCATAACTCCGGCGTCATACCGGCTGCAAACAGCGGGCAAACGACGGGCAAACCGCCTCAGCCGCTTTTACGAATGCCGTTATAGATAGTCTTGCCGCCCACCAGCAGCAGGTAAACCGCGAACACCTGGCGCAGCCGCTGCTGGTCGATGTGCACCGCCAGATAGGCGCCGGCCGCGGCGGTGACTGCCCCCAGCAGACCCATCCAGATCGTGGGCTGGATGTCGATATTGCCGCGGCGATAGTGCGACTGCGCTCCACTCAGCGCGGTGGGCAGGATAACCAGCAGGGACGTGCCCTGGGCGACCGATTGCTGCACTCCCAGGACCAGCACCATCGCCGGAACCATGATCACGCCGCCGCCGATCCCAAGCGCTCCGGAAAGCATTCCTGAGACCAAACCGATGACCAGGGTCAGCGCCCCCTCACCGACGTTCATGGCAGCAGCAGCCTGGTCGCCACGACGACGAGCAGCACGCCGAAGGCCAGCGTCAGCTGGCGGTCCGAGACGCGGTGGGCGATGACGGCGCCAAGCCGTGCGCCGACAACCCCTCCGATCGCCAGCAGCAAAGCGAGCTCAAACCGCACATTGTGGCCGCCCGCCAAGTAGTACGTGGCCACACCCACGATCGAGATCGGGATGATGGCGAGCAGCGAATTGGCGACCGCCCGCCTCTGGTTGAGGCCCAGCGCCCAGGTCAAACCTGGCACCAGCACCACTCCCCCACCGACGCCCAACAGGCCGCTCACGAAGCCGGCCACAGTGCCGACGCCAAGGGCCCGAGCTAAGGGCTTACCAGTAGCGCCAGGCACGGTTTCCGGGAGAGGTTCCAAACATCTCACCGTAGACCACGAAGTCAGCCGGTGAGCCGGCGTTGATTGCCCGGATGAACGCGCCCGGGGTCACCGTGCAGACGCGGGACGAACCGACCATGCGCACGCTGTTGAGGCGATCTGAGGCGTCGCGGTCGGAGAGGTCGAAGGATCTCAGGGTGCCACACTGCGCCGCGCTGTAGGTCCCGCCCAGGTAGCCCTGGATCTCGCTGAGCGTGTGCGCCGGCGTGTACCAGGTGTGGAGTGGGCTGACGTCGTAGTTGTCGACCACCCCGGCCAGGTAGGGTGTGTTGCTGCCGCCCCACTCGTCCACGGCGGACTGGGTGTGGCCGCCGTCGCTGGACGAGAACACTGCATCGATGATCTGGCCGCCGTAGAAGACCCCCTGCAAATGCGTCGTGGCGATGGCGGCGTTCTGCGACTGGGTCTCGCGGCCGACTCCGCCGTAGACCTGGGAGGCGGTGGTGTCGTCGACGTCATACAGCCCTCCGCCGAGGTGGTACAGGGCGTAGGTGCGAGCGGCCACCATCTGGGCGGCGAGCGCGTTGAGGGGCCAGCTGGAAGGCACCTCGGCGATGCCTTGGAGGTAGCTCTCGAGCTCGACGTGGTTGATCACCTTGAAGCCGCTGCTGCCGTCGACCCAGGCCTCGCCGCGGTACTCCCGTCCACTGCCGCTGACCTGGAAGTACAGGCCGGGCACCAGCCGCAGCGTCGAGCTGTGGGCGCTGCCGCCTGCCCAGCTGGCGCTGATGCTGCCGTCGCCGTTGCGCGAGAACGTGGCCGTCTGGTCCTGCGCCAGGTGGCCCAGGACGTTGCCGGAGACGTCCTGCACCGTCGCCGGAGCGGACCTCGGGGTGATGGCGCCGCCGGCGCCCGTCAGGTAGACGCGGACGGTTTGGTCTGGGACCGAGCCGATGCTCACCCCGCTGTAGAAGCTGTGAATGATCTGCTGCCACCCGATACCCGCCTGGGCCATGCCCAGCGCGCCGTACTGGGCCAGGCCCACGCCGTGCCCCCAGCCGTGCCCGCAGAAGCTGATCTTGCCCGCCGGCGCGGCAGGGCACACCGAGCCGTAGGCCAGCCCCGATCCCTTCTGACCGGCGGCTGCCGCTGCCGCCGCGGCGGCGGCGAGCGCCTGCTCCAACTGCGTCTCGGCTCGCTGGGTGCCACGAAGCGCGGCCAGCTGAGCGCGCTGCTGGGCCTCGATTTGGGATTCGATCGCGGCCTGGTTCTGGACCTGTCCCGATGCTGCAGCGGCTCTTGCCGCGAGCTCGGCCAGGAGCGGGTCGAGCTCGGCCTTGAGCCGCGCGGTCTCGTCACGGTCGCGACTCAGCGCGTCGCGCTCCTCACGTAACCGGACCGCCTGGTCGTAGTTGTCGCGGGTCACGTGGGCGATGTAGATGAGGCGGTCAAGGAAGTCCGAGAAGCTGTTGGCCTCGAACAGGAAGACGATGGCGTCCGCCGGACCGGTCTTGTAGAGGCTGCGGCTCTGGGTCCGGAAAAGGTTGATATGAGCGTCGTGCTGCCTCTGGATCTGCTGGCCCCGGGCGTCGAGAGCCGCGATCTGGCGGCTGAGCTGATCTGCTCGGGCGAGCTGACTCTGATAGTCCGCCTGCTTGGCATTGAAGTCGGCGCGGAGCTGGTCCAGCATCGCCTGAGCCGACTGCTGCTGGCCGGCCAGCTGGTTGAGCGCCGCCCTCTGGCTCTGCTCCTGCGCCTTGAGCGCAGCCAGCTGATCTGGGGTCGGGTCAGCCAGGGCCGAGGTCGCCGGCATCGCGCCCACCATCAGGCAGACGGACAAAAACGTAGGCAGAAATGTGCGAAGACGCATGGAGGCTGAACTCATTCTTTAGGCCGCCACCGGCCCTGTCAACCTCGTTGGCGGAGATTTAGCCTGCCTGCGAGAGCTCCTTAATCACGTTCACAACGCTCTCGGACAGTCCGTGGAGGTCATATCCCCCCTCCAGGCACCAGGCGCTCCGGCCGTCGCAGAGATCAGCGGCCCAGGCGGTGATGCGAGCCGCCAGGATGCCGTAATCAACGGATTCCAGCTCCATCTGGGCCAGCGGATCGCTTCGGTGGGCATCGAAGCCCGCGCTCACGAGAAGCAGTTGGGGAGCGTATTCGCGGAGCGCGGGCGCGAAGACCTGATCGAACACCTCGACGTATTCAGATCGCCCCCCGCCCGCAGTCATTGGCGCGTTGAGGGTGAACCCTTCGCCTTCACCCTGGCCGCGCTCTGACGCGGCACCGGTGCCGGGATAGAGCGGGTACTCGTGGCAGGACATGTAGAGCACGTCGGACCGCTCGTAGAAGATGTCCTGGGTGCCGTTGCCGTGATGGACGTCGAAGTCCACGATCGCCACCCGTTCCAGTCCAAAGTCAAGCGCCGCCTGGGCTGCGATCGCGATGTTGTTGAAAAGGCAGAAGCCCATCGCCTTCGACCTGGTGGCGTGGTGGCCCGGGGGCCTGGTGAGGCTGAAGGCGGAGCCTTGCTCGCCCGCCAGGACCGACTGGACCGCCGCCACCGCCCCGCCCGCGGACGCCACCGCGGCGGCGACAGAGTTCGGCCCCAGCCAGGTGTCAGGGTCTAGCCACTCGCCCGTGCCCCGGGCATCGGCCGAAGCGCCGGCGTCGAAGATGGCGGCCACGTGGTGCGGGTCGTGCACGGATTCGAGCATCTCCCGCGTCGCCGGCTCGGGCCGCCGCCTCGGCAGCTCGCGGAGATCGGGGTCAGCCGCCAGCGCCTCATCGATGGCAGCCAGTCGCTCGGGCCGCTCGGGATGACCGGGCGCCTGGTGGAGGTCGCAGTCCGGGTGGCTGAAGAGAAGCGGCGCCCGCCCCGGAGTCATGTCACGTCGAGGTCGAGGGCCAGCTCCCGCAGGAATGACTCCACATCGGTAACGATGCCTACGGTCTGGAAGGAACCGCGGTCCGACAGCTTGGTCACCACCGATGGCTCCATGTCGACACATACCGTACGGACCGTTGCCGGCAGCAGGTTGCCGGTGGCGATGCTATGCAGCATCGTGCCGACCATCAGGGCCAGCCTGATGTCCCGCTGGCGGATGGCCTGGCGCATCCTCTTCTGAGCCACGATCACATCGGTGATGACGTCGGGCAGAGGCCCGTCGTCCCGGATCGAGCCGGCCAGGACGATCTCGATCCCCGCCTTGGTCGCCTCGAACATGACGCCGCTTTTGACGACACCGCTCTCCACGGCGGCCGCGATCGACCCCGCTCGGCGGATCTCGTTGATGGCTCGGATGTGGTGCTCATGGCCGTGCTCCAGGCCCAGGCCCGAATCGAGGCTGATGCCCAGCGAGGTTCCGAACAGCGACGACTCGATGTCGTGGGCGGCCAGCGCGTTGCCGGCGAACAGCACCTGCACGTACCCAGCGCGGATCAGAGCTGACAGATAGCGTCCGGCGCCGGTGTGGATGACTGCGGGTCCCCCGACAAAGAGGATGGAGCCGCCGTCGGCGCGGATCTGGCGCATGTCGGCGGCGATCTCCCTGATCACCAGCTTCTTGGGCTTCTCGGCCGACACCTGCGACTGCATGAACCCGAAGATCTCGCGGTCTCGGGATCGCTCCAGCGGCTGCACCCTAATTCCGAGATACCCGGTCACCACCATCTGGCCAACCCGGGCCTCGTCGACGGGGAGGCAGAACGCTCGCTCGCCGTCGACCGCGATGCCGCAGTCCATCTCGATGTTCTCGACCTCCAGCCAGCGTTCGCCGACGCGCACCGAGGTCGGCTGGTTGCTGGTCGAGTAGAACTCGCCTGGGAATACCCCATCCTGCGTCACCGCCTGCAGCTGGGCGCCGACGTGGTCCAGGGGCGCGGCGCCGTACTGCTGGATGGCGGTGAGGATCTCGCCCAGCAGGGTCTCGTCGCTCGCTTCCACCGACAGCCTCACGTAGGACTTCTCGTCCTTGTGCTTGCCGACCCGGAACTCCTCGACGTCGAAGTTTCCGCCCATGTCCATGATCGTGTCCCAGACCTTGGGCAGAGCCAGGCTGTCGATGATGTGGCCCTCGAGGGCCACCAATGCCCGTTCCATCTCGCCGATTCTAGAGCGCGGCTTGGATCTGATCGCGCAGCCGGCGCGCCGCATCAGCAGCCGCGTGCTGGTGGTCCGGGCCACGGCTGGCGTGCATGATCGACCGCGAGGAGCTGATCAAGAAGGCACCCTCTCTCCCCTCCCCCGCGGCCGCCCCGACGGCGCCGACCAGGTCGCCCTGCTGGGCGCCGACCCCAGGGACCAGGATCGGCAGGCTCGGGCAAACGGCCCTGATCCGCTCGATGTCCGGCGGGAAGGTGGCGCCGGCGACCAACCCGACGTTGTCGTTGGTGTTCCACTGGTTGGCGAGCTCCGCCACCCGGAGGAAGAGCGGTGTGCCGTCCACCGGCAGCTCCTGCAGCTCGCTCGACCCGGCATTCGACGTGCGGCAGAGGACAAAGACGCCGCGCTCGGGGCGGCGCAGGAAGGGCTCCAGGCTGTCGCGCCCCATGTACGGGCTGACCGTCGCCGCCCCGGCTCCGTAGGTCTCGTATGCCGCCTCCGCGTATCGCTCGGCGGTGTTGCCGATGTCACCTCGTTTGACGTCGAGGATCACCGGGATCTCCTCTGGGACCGAGGCGATAACCGCCTGCAGCACCTCCATCCCGTGCGGGCCCATGATCTCGTAGAAGGCGGAGTTGGGTTTGTACGCGGCTGCAAACTCGGAGGTCGCCTCCACCACCCCGGTGACGAAGCGAAGCACCTCGTCGGGGTCGACTTCGAACTCCGCCGGGAGCGCCTCCAGGTCAGGGTCGAGCCCGACGCACACATTCGAGCCGCGATCGCGGATGGATGCGCGGAGAGATTCGTTGAAGGTCAAATCTTCAGCCGTGCACCGTCATCGCGGTGCACGCCTCAAACCTCGTGGGTCTCGAGGACTTTGTAGCCGGTCGACTCCAGCTGCGCCACCCGCTTCTCCGGATAGCCGCGCATGCCTGGAAGCGGGAATGCGCCGGATTCGTCCAGCGGCGCCTCGAAGAGGATCTTCACCTCCTCGAGGAAATCGACGTCGGGGCCGCTGATCCAGCCGGTATCGGTGACCTCCACCGTGGGCCCGCCCTTGGTCAGTGTCCAGGCTTTCCGCCCTGCGGAAGTTTACCGGGGCGTCGTATCTCCTGTCTGGCGCAGCATCCGGCTGCTGGCTCGATCGGCGGCGTCGAGCTCCAACTCGACCCTCGCCCGGAGCCGCTCGATGATCGTCAGCTCCACCAACTCGCCATCTCGTCGAACCTGGTTGGGCGCGTTCAGCCGGTCCAACAGCTGGTGGCCTTCGAGCTCTTCTTCTGGCGTCATGCTTCTGGGTGTCGCCCGCGGAGTCGAAACCGCGCCCGGAGGCGCTGTTGAAGCCTGCTCGCGGTCGCTGGCCGCGGTGGCTCGATGATCGGCGGCCAGCCTGCGAGCAGTGCTTGCCTGAGCACGGTCGTCGGCGGCGATCTCACGATTAGAGCTCGCCTCGGCGCGGTCATCCGCGGCCTGACCTCGCCCAGTGGCAGACCGCGCCAGGTCCATGGCCTCGCGACGGTCCCTGACGAGTCGACCTCGTCCGCCAGGTCGTCGTGCGCGTCAGCCTGCTTGTCGCGAATGTCCGCAGCCGTGTCGCGCGCCGCCGCCGCCCGGTCGCGCTGTTGCGCAACCAGGTTGTGTAGCCGTGTCCGCGCCTTGGGGCTGCCATTCTTGGCCCTCCCGCGCGGACTCACCACAAAAGTCTAGGTCGGACGGCGGTCCGCAACCATGACTTGAGAAGGGTTGCCCGAAACATGAGCAGAATTTGGTCGGCGAGACAGGATTTGAACCTGCGACCCCCAGTCCCCCAGACTGGTGCGCTACCGAGCTGCGCCACTCGCCGGCCGGAGGCGATTCTACCGTTCGCCGAGTTGGCTAGCTGAACCCCAGCCCCTCGCTCTCGCTGCGGCCGGTGCGCTGCATCAGGCGGATGGCAACGTGCATCGGATCGGCCGCCTGGAAGAGGATCTCCGCCACCGCTTCGGTGATCGGCAGCTCCACGTTCAGCTGTTCTCCCAGCCGCAGGGCCTCACGGGTGGTGTTGACCCCCTCGGCCACCATCGTCATGCCCGACTCGATCTCCTCGAGCGTCTTCCCGGTGCCGATGCCGATGCCCAGGGCGCGGTTGCGGCTGTGCGGCGAGGAGCAGGTAACGACCAGGTCGCCGAGGCCGGTGAGGCCGGCGAAGGTGCGTGACCGCGCGCCCATGGCACACCCCAGCCGGGTCATCTCCACCAGACCCCGGGTCATTATCGCGGCCTTGGCGTTGTCGCCGGCCTCCAGCCCGTCACAGATGCCGGTGCCGATGGCGATGACGTTTTTCATCGCTCCGCCCACCTCCACCCCGACGACGTCGTCGTTGGTGTAGGCCCGCAGCCGCGGTCCGGAGATGCGGCCCTGGGCCGCCTCGGCGCGCTGCTGGTCGGCGCAGGCGATGACGGTCGTGGCGGGCATTCCCTGGGCGATTTCGCGGGCAATGTTCGGCCCCGAGATGGCGCCGACGACTGCGCGGTCTCCCAGTGTTTCCGTCAGGACCTGGGACATCAGCCGACCACTCTCCGGGTCCAGCCCCTTGGCGGCGCTCAGCACCAGCGGCGGCTCGCCGCCTTTCTTGGTCTGCGTCCGGAGGATGCCCGACAGCGCCCTGGCGGTGGTCAGCATCGCCTTGCAGGGCACCGCCATGATCACGATCGGCACCTTGTAGACGGCGTCTGCCAGGTCGGCGGTGAAGTAGACCCCCTTGGGGATCTCGATCTCGGTGAGGTAGCGGGGGTTGTGGCGCTTCGCCTCCATGGCTGCCGCCTGGCCGCCGTCGCGGGACCAGACGTAGGTCTCGCCACCGCTGCTGAGCGCGCACGCCAGCGCCGTGCCCCAACTGCCGGCGCCGATGATGGCGACGCGATCAGCCGTCATTCGCGGTCGTCGTCGGTGCGCTTGCGCATCAGGATCCGAAGCGGCACACCCTCGAACCCAAACGCCGCCCGGACCTGGTTCTCGAGGTAGCGGCGGTATGAGAAGTGGCTCAGCTCGGGATCGTTGACGAACAGGACGATCGTGGGTGTGCGCTCCTTGCCCTGAGCCGCGTAGAGGACCTTGAACTGCTTGCCCTTGCGCACCGGCGGAGGGTTGTCCTCCACCGCGCGCCGGATCAGCTTGTTGAGGGCGGCCGTGGGGATGCGCCGGCGGCGCGCCTCGTCGACCTTTACCGCGGCCGGAAGCACGTCGGCGACTCGCCGCCCCGTCTTGGCGGAGGCGTAGACCACCGGCACGCCGGGGACGAACTGGAAATTACGGTCGACGCGGCGGCGCCACTCCTTGTCATCCCGGTCCTCGACGGCCAGCAGGTCCCATTTGTTGACCACCAGGACGACCCCCTTGCCCCCGTCGACGGCGTAGCCGGCGATGTGCTGATCCTGGGCGAGCACGCCCTCGGTGGCGTCGAGGACGACGACGGCGATGTCTGCCCGCTCCAGCGCCCGGAAGCCGCGCAGCAGGCTGTAGTGCTCCACCCCACCCTTGGTCACGCCTCGGCGCCGGATCCCGGCGGTGTCGACCAGGCGGATGACGTTGCCATCAACCCCGACCTCGGTGTCGACCGGGTCGCGGGTGGTGCCGGGGATGGACGCGACCAGGCTGCGCTCGTCCCCAAGGATGGCGTTGAGCAGTGAGGACTTGCCCACGTTGGGCCGCCCGATGATGCAGACCGAGATCGCGCTCTCGGCGCCCTCGGGGGCGTCCACCGGCGCCGGCAGGGCGGCCACCACGCGGTCGAGAAGGTCGCCCGTGCCACTGCCCTGGATCGCGGATATCGGCAGCGGCTCATCGAACCCGAGCGAGTAGAGCTCGTGGATGAAGCCGGGATCCTTGGGGCTCTCGGCCTTGTTGGCGGCGAGGACAACCGGACGGCCGCCCCGACGGAGCATCTCGGCGACCTCCTCGTCGGCAGCCGTCAGGCCGTCGCGGACGTCGACCAGGAAGATGATGGCGTCTGCCTCCTGGATCGCTGCCGCCGTGCCCCGTTGGGTGTTCTCCACCAGCTCGCCGCGCGCTTGCCGGTCGAGACCGGCGGTGTCAACCACGCTGAACTCGCGTCCACCCCAGTCGGTGGTCCCGTAGAGGCGGTCACGGGTCAGCCCCGCCTCGGCGTCTACGATGGCCTGCTTGCGGCCCACCAGCCGGTTGAACAGGGTCGACTTGCCCACGTTGGGGCGGCCGACGATGGCGACCAGCGGCAGCTGGGGGCGTTCAGGGCTCACCCTCGAAGGCTAAGGGATGATGTACCGTGACGGCGATGCAAAACGTCGGCAACAGCTTCAGCCTTCCATTTCGCAGTCCCGGCTACTTCGGAACCCTGGTGTTGATGGGGCTGATCGGCCTGATCCCCATCGTCGGCTGGATCAACTCGCTGGGATGGATGCTCTCCATCGTCGACAACTACCGCTCCGGACGTACGGACCTGCCTCCGGCTGGCTTTCAGTACATCGGCCGGGGAGCGACGCTGTTCCTGGTGGTGCTGGTCTACGGCCTCATCCTCAGCGCCATCTTCGCGGTGCCGTTCTTCCTCATTCTTGCGGGCTCGATCGCCAGCGCCAGCACCTCCAGCGCGACACCGGGCTCGACGGCCTTCTTCGGAGGCGGCTTCGCCACCTACGTCGGGCTGATCCAGCTGCTCTCGCTGGCGATCAGTCTCTTCTACCCCGCCGTCATCGTGGCCACCGAGCGCGGCGGAGCCGGTGGCGGCCTCAACCCGGTCAACGTCTTCGGCATCGCCGCCGCGAACTGGAAGAACACGTTCATCGCCGGGCTGTTGTTCTTCGCCGCCAGCTTCATCGGCGGGCTTGGCATCTACGCCTGCTGCATCGGCATCCTCTTCACGGCGCCCTACAGCACCGCCGTCATGGCTGGAGTGGTTCGGTACTACGAGGCCGAGTTCGAGATACCGCCGGTGGCGCCACCGGCGAGCGTGCCCCCGCCGCCTCCGCCGCCCGCGCCCTACCCGCCTAGCTGATCGGCTCGGGACCGAACTCGGGCGGCTCCTCCTGCCGCAGGACGAAGGCGTTGACGTCGACCTGCTTGCCGGCGTCGATCGCCATGATCAGGTAGACGTATTCCGGCCAGGCGTGCTCGGCGTCGTACTGGGAGGGCCGGGCGGGGTGGTCGGGATGGGTGTGCCAGAACCCCACCACCTCGATCCCGCGCTCGCGCGCGTCCCTCTCGGCGCGCAGGATGTCCTTCGGATCCATGATGTAGCGGTCCCGCGCGCTGTGCTCCCGATCGTCCTTCTCCGCGGGAACATTGGCGTTCTCGCCAGTCTCACGGAGGTTGGTGGCCGCTCGCACCTCGACCACCTCGACCTCATCGCCGAAGCTTCCAAGGAAGATGCCGCAGCCCTCGTAGGGATAGGCGCTCTCCCCCATCTCGGTCATCTGCCGGCGGAGCTCGACCGAGATCCTCATTGCGCGGTGGTCAAGTTCGGTTGACGTAGAGACCGCTGGACAGGTAGCGGTCGCCGCCGTCGGGGAAGATCATCACCACCACCCCACTCTCGATGCGCGCGGCCACCTGGGCCGCGCCCCAGAGCGCGGCGCCGCAGCTGTGCCCCACCAGGATGCCCTCGCTGCGGGCCAGCCTCCGGGCCAGGTCGTAGGCGTCCTCGGTCTCGACGTCGATGAGCTGGTCGTGCACCGTCTCGTCGTAGATCCCCGGCCGGATCGCAGTGGGGATGTGCTTGAGCCCCTCCAGGCCGTGCCATCCGCTCGACGGCTGTACCGCCACCACCTGGATCTCGGGGTTGTACTCGTGCAGCCGCCGCCCGGTGCCGACCAGGGTGCCGCTGGTGCCGAGACCGGCCACGAAATGAGTGATTCTGCCGCCGGTCTGCTCGATGATCTCGGGCGCTGTGGTGTGGTAGTGGGCCAGCGGGTTGTTGGGATTGTTGTACTGGTCGGGCATGTAGTACCGCTCGGGGTCGGCGGCGAGCATCTCGTGGGCTCGAACGATGGCCCCGTCCGATCCCTCGGCGGGGTCGGAGTACACGATCTCCGCGCCGAATGCGAGAACCGTCTCGCTGCGCTCCTTGCTCACGTTCCCCGGCATCACAAGGACCAACCTGTAGCCCTTGGCGGCGGCCACCAGCGCATAGCCGATGCCTGTGTTCCCCGATGTCGAGTCCAGGATCACCTTGTCGCGGGTCAGCTCACCGCTGCGCTCCGCCTCCTCGATCATCCGCTTGGCGGGTCTGTCCTTCACCGAGCCACCGGGGTTGAACCACTCCGCCTTGGCCCAGAACTCGACTCCGGGGTGGCTCTTCTCGAACATGTGGACCTGGATCAGCGGGGTGTTGCCGACCCGGTCGAGAATCGTCCTCGCCACGCCGTCGTCGCCCGAAGGGGTGATGGGTCCGGGCGCCGGCTGACTCATTTCGAGGCCAAGTTTATCCGTGGCCCTGTCGCTCGCCCGCCGTCAGTGGACGACGTACCGAACCAGGATGATTGTCACGCCGCCGATCAGACCGAGTCCGATGCCATACCCCACAAAACTGCGAGCCAGCACGCTGTACCGCCGGGGCAGGATGTTCATGATCGCCTTGCCCGCCAGGAAGCCAATCCCCACCGCGGCTACCGAAGGGTGGTGGTTGAGCAGGCCGTAGATGGCCACCAGCGTGAATGCGGCCGTCTCGAAGAGCTGCAGCGCCGTGTACGGGCCGATCACCGCTACGGCCGCCTAGCTTTCGCGGCGGAAACCGTAATCCAGCAGGCTTGCCGCGTCGGTGAAGATCAGCGGGTCGTCCATCTCCACCGTGACCAGGGTATGGCTGCCCCGATGGGCGCCGCCGACGAAGACCTGGCCGGCCTTGTCGGTGAGCCCGGTCTTGAAGCCGATGGCGCCAGGGTAGGTCCAGAGCAGCTTGTCGAGATTGGTCGGGAAGAAGGCCTTGTGGTCGGAGCTGTAAGCGAGCGTCTCCTCCTTGGTGGTGACCACGCCGGCAAGCACCGGATAGTGCTCATAGAGGTAGGCGGCAGTCAGCGCCAGGTCGTGGGCGCTGCTGTACTGACCGGCGTCGTCCAGCCCCGAGGGATTGACGAATTGGGTGTCGGTCAGGCCCAGCGCGACGGCCTTGCTGTTCATGGCGCGGACAAAATCGGCCCGACCGTGCCCGACCGTGGTGGCAGCAAGCGTCTCGGCCGCGTCGTTGCCCGAGTCCAGTAGCAGCCCGTAGAGGAGCTCGCGCACCGTCAGTGTTTCGCCGGCGCTGAGCCCCATGACATTGGGCTCCACGTTCACCGCTGTATCGGGCACCACCAGCCGGTCATCGGGGCTGGCGTGGTCAAGGGCTACCATCGCGGTCGTCAGCTTGGTGGTGCTGGCGATCGCCATCCGCTGGTGCGGGTTGCGGCTGAAGAGGACGTGGCGATTGTCGATATCGACCAGGATGGCGGCCTTGGCGCGGACAGCCGGCGCGCCCGCCGCCGGGTTGGCCTGTGCCCAGCGGTAGTCCCAGGAGTACGGCGGCGAGAGCAGCGCCTGGGCCGCCTCGTGGCGGTCGCTGACGGCATAGACCGGGACCGCCGGCTCGACCACGTGGGCGGCGGCGACGCTGGTGGCAGCGGTGGCAGCAGCTCGTCCGCCGATCGTGACGTGAGTTGCCATCCAGATCGCGCCAGCCAGGAGCGCCAGGGAGGCGAACAGCACCAGGACGTCCCGGCGCCGAGCGCCTTTCCGGCGCCGGGGACCGTAGGAGCGACTTGCTGGCGTGAATGTGACGCGTGCCGCGGATCTGCGCTGGTACAAGTCGGCCCCCATGAAACCAGAGCCCCGTCGGGCTGTCAATCGCGCCCTCGGGCGCGCCGACATTAGAGTAGCGGATGGGGTTTACTATGCTTCGACCATCGCTAGGAGGGAATCATGGCTCAAGGAGATCTGATCGCCAAGCTTGGCGCCTGCAAGCTGTTTGAGGACCTCTCCAAATCGGACCTCAAGAAGGTCGCGGAGCGCATGGCCGAAGATCATTTCCCCGCCAAGACGACGATCCTCAAGGAAGGCGAGGAGGGCATGGGATTCTTCTTTGTCGTCCTCGATGGCAGCGCCACGGTGGTCCAGCACGGCAAAGAGGTGGCGGTGCTCAAGCAGGGCGACTTCTTCGGCGAAGTCACCTCCCTCAACGGCGGGCCGCGCACGGCCTCGGTCAGGACCAACAGCGCGCTCTGGGTGATGCGACTGACCGACAGCAACTTCCGCCCCTTCCTCGAGGAGTTCCCCAAGGTAACCTTCCGCATCCTCGAGCGCGTCCTGATGCGTTTCCAGGCGCTGGCTACAAACGCGGGATCGTAAGCCCGATCGACCGGACCCGCCGCGGTTGGCGATGAACGAGCAGGACGAAATCGAGCTGGAGGCGTTGATGCGGCAGCGCCGCACCAGCGATTCGCGGCTCAACCGGGCACTGGGTGAGCTGCTGGGTAGCCACCACGGCGCCGACGAGACGCTGGCGGCGATCGACGAGGTGGAGGGCATTCTGCGCCAGCTCGCGTCCCTGGTCGGAAGGCTTTCCTGAGCCAGCTCACGCGGCTCGCTGTCGGGCTCGCCTCCTAGAGGACGCCCATCTTCACAAAGGCGATCGTGGTGATGATCCCCGCCACCAGCAGCACCGCCCCGACCAGCCTGTGGGAGGCCGGCTCGTCGCCATTGAGGATCGGGAACCAGTCTCCCCTCCCCTCGTAGAAGTCGGTCATGTCATTGGTGGCGCCGAAGATGTTGAACAGCAGCATCGCGCCGACCAGGCCGAGGAGCAAGGGCCCCAGCAGGAAGAACCACGCTTGCATGCTCTCAGCCTAGGCCGGATGGGCGGCTATGGCCAGCAGGCCACCGGATATCCTCGGACAGATGGCCCAGATTCTCGATCCCAGCCTGCTCGCCTTCGCCGGCCTGGCCCTGTTGCTGGCGGTCACGCCCGGTCCCGACATGGCGACGGTGACGCGCAACGGCCTCGCCTACGGCCGTCGCGGCGTGGTCCTGACCGCGCTTGGCATCGGCACCGCGCTGCTGGGTTGGACCGCCGCCGGCGCCGTCGGCGTGGCGGCCGTCCTGGAGGCGTCCGCGGTGGCGTTCACCGCCGTCAAGCTGGCGGGGGCCTGCTACCTCGCCTACCTTGGCGCCAGAAGCCTGCTCGACAGCCGGCACGCTCGAAGGCCTGATCTCAGAAGCGCCCCGCTGGCGCCCGCCGGCCGGATCTACCGGACCGGTTTTCTCAGCGCCGCGCTCAACCCCAAGCTGGGCGTCTTCTTCGTGACCCTGCTGCCCCAGTTCGTCCGCCCAGGTCAGCCGGCGCTGGCCCGGCTGCTCCTGCTGGGGGCGATCTTCAGCGTCATCGGCATCTTATGGCTGGCGATCTATGGGGTCGCGGTCACCAAGGCGCGAGACGCCATCGACACACCCCGGGTCCGTGCCTGGATGGAGCGCGTCAGTGGCGTCGTCCTGGTCGGGTTCGCCGCCCGCCTGGCGCTGGAGCGGGCGCGGTAGAACGTTCCGGGTAGAGCCCCTAGGCCGGGGCGCCCGAGGCCGCGCGAGACCGCCGACGAGCCCGCTCTCCCGCGCTCAGCCACCGCTTGCGGAGCCTGATCGCCTTCGGAGTCACCTCCAGGAGCTCGTCGTCACCGAGGAAGTCGAGGCACTGCTCCAGCGACATCTTCAGGGCCGGGGTCAGGCGCACGGCGATATCCGACGTCGAGGAGCGCACGTTGGTCTTCTGCTTCTCCTTGCAGACGTTGACTGCGATGTCCTCGCCGCGCTTGTTGAGCCCGACGATCATGCCCTCGTAGACCGGCTCGCCGGCCTCGATGAAGGTGATCCCCCGCTCTTGGGCGTTGGCCAGGCCGTAGGCCACCGCGATCCCCGGCTGCGACGCCGTGAGCACGCCGTTGCGCTGGGCGTTGAGGTCGCCCGCCCAGGGCCGGTAGCCCAGCAGCAGCGATCCCATCATCCCGTTGCCGGCGGTCAAGGTCAGGAAAACGTTGCGGAAGCCGATCAGGCCGCGGGTCGGAATGGCGTATTCCAGCCGCACCCGCGAATTCGGCTCGTACGAGATCTCGATGTTCTCGCCGCGCCTTCGCCCCAGCGCCTCGCTGATGGCTCCCACGTACTCCTCAGGGACGTCGACCGTCAGGTGCTCCACCGGCTCCATGCGCTTGCCGTTGACCTCCTTGACGATCACCTCGGGTCGCGAGACCGCGAACTCGTAGCCCTCGCGGCGCATCGTCTCGATCAGCACGGCAAGGTGCAGCTCGCCACGGCCGCTGACAACGAATTCGTCGGCCGAGTCGGTCTCCTCGAATCGGAGCCCCAGATTCAGGTCGAGCTCCCGGAGCAGCCGGGCGCGCAGCTGGCGCGAGGTGCTGTACTGGCTCTCGCGGCCGGCGAACGGTGAGTTGTTGACACTGAAGGTCATCCGCACCGTTGGCTCCTCGATGTTGATCCGCGGTAGCGGGTCGGGATACTCCGGGTCGGCCAGGGTATCGCCGATGGCCACCTCGTCAATCCCGGTCAGGACCACGATATCGCCGGCACGAGCCAGCTCTACAGGCTCCGTCCCCAGCCCTCGATGCAGCATCACCTTGGCGACCTTGCCCCTCACCGTGTCCTTCTCGCGGAGCACCGCCACGGTGTCGCCGGGCCGGATCTGACCGCGCGTTATGCGCCCGACCGCCAACCTCCCGGTGTAGTCGTCCCAGCCCAGGTTTGCGACCAACGCCTGGAAGCCGCCCTCCTCCTCGATGGGCGCGGGAACGTGGTGGATGATGGCCTCGAGCAGCGGCTCCAGGCTGCCGGTCATCGTCCCCGGCTCGAGGCCGGCGCGCCCCTCGCTGGCGATCGCGTAGATCACCGGGATGTCGAGCTGGTCGGCGTTCTCGGCCAGCTCCAGGAACAGGTCGTGGGCCGCCTCCAGGGCCTTGGCCGGGTCGGCGAGGGGGCGGTCGAGCTTGTTGATCACCAGGATCGGCCGGAGCCCGACCTCAAACGCCTTGCGGAGCACGAAGCGGGTCTGCGGCATCGGGCCTTCGGCGGCGTCGATCAGCAGCAGGCAGCCGTCGGCCATGTTGAGCACCCGCTCCACCTCGCCGCCGAAGTCGGCGTGGCCGGGGGTGTCGATGATGTTGATCCAGACGTCGCCGTAGCGGATGGCGGTGTTTTTGGCCAGGATGGTGATGCCCTTTTCACGCTCGAGATCGCCTCGATCCATGATCAGCCGTCCCACCTCCTGGTTGTCCCTGAAGGTGTGGCTCTGCTTGAGGAGGGCGTCGACCAGGGTCGTCTTGCCATGGTCGACGTGGGCGATGATGGCCACGTTCCGGAGATCGTGGCGGATGCGTGAAGTCACCCCCAAGCATATGGCCTCGCGTAACGCCGGCCGGTATCTCCCGTCGTGGTCCAATTCCTGCTGCGAACAAGATGGGCCAGCCGGCTGGTCACCGCCGGGCTGATTGTCGGCGCCGTGGCCGGCTGCGGCCAGGTGTCGACTGCGGCCCGCCTCACCGCCGGAGTGCTGTCGAGCTCGCTGTCCCCGTCGCCGACCGGAGATCTGTCGCCATCCCCTTCGCCGGTCCCCTCGCCGTCTGTCACCGCTGTACCGTCTCCCCCCGCGCCGCCTCCACCTCCGCCCGCACCCACCCCGGCCACGCTCCGCTTCCCCCTGGTGGCGGTGGCGGAGCCGGTCATGGGGCAAGTCGTCATCATTCCTGGCGCCGGCTCGTACCAGCTCACCATCAGCGCCCGTGGCCTGCCGCCTGGATCAGCCCACTCGGTTCATCTTCACTTTGGCTCCTGTCCCAGCACCGGCGTGCACCTGGCGGTGCTGGGCACCTTGGTCGCGGACAGCGGGGGCTCGGGCAGCATGACCGTGACGATATCCAGGCCGTACAGCGGCAGCGGCCGCTTTGTCATCGTGTACGTTGGCCCCTCGGCGGGGGCCCTAGCGGCCTGCGCTCAGCTCGGCTGACCGGGCGGTTGATCAGGTGAGCTTGGGTGCCTCCACCGGCGCCCGGGCGATGACGCCCACCGCGAGCAGCACCAGGACGCCGCCGAGGAGCTGGGTCGGTCCCAACAGCTCGGCGAAAAAGACTGCCGCCAGCGCCGCGGTTGAGACCGGCTCGAGAGTGCTGATCAAGGAGGCTCGGCCAGGATCGGTGAGGCGCAGGCCGGCGAGGAAGGCACCAGCGCCTACCACCGTCGAAATCAGCGCCAGCCCCAGCACCGCAAGCCAGGCCGCCGGGTCGCCCGGCGCCGCGTAGCTGCCACTCCCCAGGCCGAATCCCAGGAAGGCCAGCCCCGCCGAGATCGAGATCACCGCCGTCGCCAGCCATGGGTCCACGCTCTCGAGCACGCGCTTGCCAGTAAGGATGTAGGCGCTGTAGAAGACCGCCGAGAGCAGTCCCAGCGCCACACCCTCGACACGCAGCCCGCCGTGCGGGCTGGCGACCAGGACGGTCCCGCCGATGGCGGCCGCCAGCGCGATCAGGCGCGACCGCGTCAGCGGGATGCCATAGATCGGGCGGCTGAGGACGGTGACGATCACCGGGTAGGTGTAAAGCAGGATGCTGGTGACCGCTGCCGGAACGAACCTGATGCTGTTGAAGTAGGCGGTCGACTGGGCCGCGTACCCCACAGCCCCCAGCAGCACCAGCATCCCCAGCGTCGACCGGCCGGGCATTGAAACACCGCGCAACAGAGAGATCGAGGCCAGGATCAGGCCGGCTACCAGGAACCGGGTCGCCAGCAGGCTCTGCACGTTCATCCCGTGGGCGTAGGCAAACCGCCCGAAGATGGGCAGCGCGCCAAACGACACCGCTGACGTGACCAGCAGCAGGTCGGCGCGGGCGTCGCGGCGACGAGGTGTGGTGGCGATCGCCGGGTTGCCCATACTTCTCTGGAGCATATGAGTCGAGGGATTGTCGAGATCGAAAGGGCGGCTGTCGACGCCGTCAGCGGCAGGCCGCCGTCGCCTGCCGCCATGATCCGCTCCCGGGTGTCCGGCGTAAGCGCGTATCAGCGTGGCCTGGTCGCGATAACCGCGCTGGCCCTGCTCGCGAGGACGGTGCTACTGGGGACGGTCCCTCGGTTCTGGGGCGACGAGGCCTTCAACGCTGTCCAGGTCCGCAAGCCGCTGCTGTCGATGCTCGACGTTGTCCGCCACGACAGCCACCCGCCGTTGATCTACCTCCTGCAAGCGCTTATCGCCACGGTTTCCACTTCGCCCGCCGCGCTGCGCCTGGTCTCCGCGCTGGCGGGCACCGCCGCGGTCCTGCTGTCGGCGGCCGTCGGCCGGCGCCTTGCCGGCGACCGCGCCGGCCTACTGGCCGCCGCGGTCCTGGCGGCCTTCCCCGGCTACCTGCTGTCTTCGCGTGACGCGCGCGGCTACGCGCTGGCGATGGCGCTGGTGCTGGCGGCGTCGCTGACCCTGTGGCGGGCGATCGAGCGTCCCACCCGAGGCCGGCTGGCGGTGTACGGCGTTTGCGTCGCGGGCGCCGTGTACACCCACTACTTCGCGGTCCCGGCGGTGGGTGTCCAGCTGGTGGTGGCGCTGTGGGCGTTTCGGCCTGGAAAGCGGGTCGCCGCCAGGCTGGTGATCGCGGCCGGACTGGGCGGCCTGACCCTGGTGCCCTGGCTGGCGGTGGCGACGGCCCAGTTCCAGCACGCCGGCTCCTCCTTCTGGGTCGCGCCGATACACTTCGGCTCGCTACTCGCCGACCTGTGGACCCGGGTCGGGCAGACCCCCGGCGAGGAGCTGACGACGCTGGGGACCTTGCTTGGCGAGGCCGCCCTGGTCCCGTTGGTGGTGGTGCTCTATCGCCGCGCCGATCCTGCCCGCCGCCCAGCCGTCCTCTATCTGTTGGGGTGCGCCCTGGTGCCGACGGCGGCGCTGCTGGCGGCCAGCCTGGTAAAGCCGGTATACGACACCCGGTTTGTGCTCATCTTCTGGGGACCCGGAGAAGCCGTCGTCGGCGCCAGCCTGGCCGTGATCCCCTGGCGCTGGGTGGCGCCCGCCGTGTGCATCGGGTTGGTGATGGCGTCGGTCCTGAGCCTGTCCCAGATCCAGCGACCCGACTTTGAGGCGGTGGCGGCTCCGCTGAAGGGGCATGTACAGCCCGGCGACGTGGTCGCGCTGAACGGCGCAGACCACTACTTCTCGATCGCATATGCGGTCGATGACGCCACGGCCCGCCGGATGGTGGTCGTCGCCGATGACATCCCGTGGTATTTCGGCACCGCCGGCTATCCGCCCGGCACCCAGGTGCACGCAATCCCCAACGTGCCCGGAAGGATCTACCTGGTGACCGACGAGGGACGCCGGCTGCCACGGATCCCTTCCGGCTTCAAACTGGCCAGCAGCTCCTGCCATGGGGGAGTCTGCGTGGACGCGTACGCCCGCTGACCGTCGCCGGTAGAGCCCTGCCCCGCTGGGTCGTGCCCGCCATCGCGGTGGCCTTGGTGGCGGCGGCGCTGGCGGTGCGGCTCGTCGATCTGCAGTCCCAGCCCGGAGGGCTGTACCCAGACGAAGGCGCCGAGGCCCTGGACGCCTACCGGCTGCTCCACGTGCCTGGATTCCACCCCGTTTTCTTCCACGACGACGGCGGCCGCGAGGCCCTCTACGCGTACGTGGTCGCGGTTGCTTTCAGGATCGCCGGCGCCTCTGTCCTGGTGCTGAGAAGCGTCTCCGTGGCGATCGGTGTGCTCGCGGTGGCGGCCCTATACCCGGCGCTGCGGCGGTTCGGGCCGGCTGTGACCCTCGCCGGCATGGCCTGGGCGGCAGGAGCCCTGTGGTTGATCTGTATCTCACGCGACGGCATGCGCAACGTCCTGGTACCGCTGTTTGGCGCCTTGCTGCTGTGGGCCCTGGTGCGCTGGGCCGACCGGCCGGCGCGGGGCGCCGCGCTGCTCGCGGGCGCGATAGCCGGCGCCGGGTTGTGGACCTACCAACCCCTCAAGCTGGCCCCCATCCTGGTCGTGCTCTGGCTGCTCTGGCTTCGACACGCCAACCACGAGCGCTACCTGCGGATGCGGTCAGGCCTCGGATGGTTCGCGCTCGCCTACGCCATCGCCGGCGCGCCGATGCTGCTGACCGCGGTAATGGACCCCGTCAACTACTTCGGTCGCGCCGCTGGGGTCTCGCCGCTCAACCCGGCCAACTCCGGGATCGGATTCGTCGACCACACCCTCCGGACGCTGGGGATGTTTGTGTTCGCCGGTGACCCCAACCCACGACACGACGTCGGGTCCCTTCCCCTGTTGGGGTGGCCATTGTTCGGGCTGGCATGCCTGGGCGCCTGGAGCGCCTGGACGCGGCGGCACGACCCCGGTTACGCGCTGGTCCTGTTGGGAGTGCCGGTCTTCCTGCTGCCCCCCCTACTGGGCATCGACGGCGGGGTGCCCCACTTCCTTCGCAGCCTGGGGCTGGCGCCGTTCCTCGCCGCCCTGGTCGGCATGGGAGCTGCTCTCCTGATCGACTTGTCCCGGCGGCGACCCGGACCCTGGCCCCGGGTCCTTGCCGTCGCCTCCCTGGCGGTACTCCTTGCCGTCGTTGGCGCAGGTAGCTGGATCGCCTACTTCTCCCGCCCCCAGAGCGCCCGGTACCAGGCTTTTGCATACGACGTGGTTGCCCTGGCGAACGCCGCCGGTCCCCGGGACGCCGTGGTCGTCGACGACTACAACCGGATCGATGTCGAGTTCCTCGACGCAGGCCGGCCGACCCGGATTTTCCAGCACGGCGTCCCTCTGACCGACCCCGGCCGGTACGCCCAGGTCCTTGCTCTCAGCAGGCAGGACTTGGAGGTGGCGCTGGGTCCGGCGGTGGCGGCCAGAGCCCGAGTTGTCTCGACGACCCCGGCCGGCAGACCGGCGGTTTGGTCGGTGGCCCCGTAGATTCCACCGACGGCACCCGGTCCGACGTTAAGGGGAGGTTAACTCGTAAAGGAGGCCATTAATTAGGGGTCTCCCCAGGCGCCGGGATGATGGCAGAATGGGGCGCGAGGGGACAGGAAACACCAATGCATACAGCCTCAAGCCCCCCACACCGGCGGGCCAACAGCAAGGTAGCCCGTGCCTGACGGCGTCGACCGCGTCGCTGGGGCTGACCACACGAACGCGGAATCGACCGACGAGGATGAATTCTCTGTCCCGACGGGCGATCCCGAGCAACTGCTGAGCGTCCTCTTCACCGACCTCGTCGGCTCGACCGAGCTGTCGGGCCGGATTGGCGATGCCGAGTCGGCGGAGTTGATGGAGGAACTCAACGGGCTGCTGGCGCGTCAGTTCGAGCGATTTGCTGGTCGTGTCGTGAAGAGCACCGGCGATGGTTTCCTGGTGACGTTCACCTCGGTTCGGAAGTCGATCGCCTGCGCGCTGGCGATCCAGCAGGCGATGGCGGAGCGGAACCGCCGCCGGGCAGGCCAGCCACTCACGATCCGCATCGGCATCAACGCCGGTGAGGTGTCGATCGGACGCCACGACGTGCACGGATCAGCCGTCAACGCCGCCGCCCGGATCGTGGACAAAGCCGAGCCGGGAGAGGTGCTGGTATCGGAGACGGTCAAGCAGCTTGGCGGCAGTACATCGGGAATCGAGTTTTCCGACCGCGGCCGGGTGCGACTCAAGGGCTTCGAAGACCGCTGGCGCGTTTACCGCGTCTGCCTCACAGAGGACGCCGCATCCACGGCGCCCGTGGTGCCGGCGCGAACAGCGTTCGTGGGCCGTGAGCAGGAGACGGCGGCTCTTACGCGCAGGCTCGAGCTGGCGCTGGGCGGCCAGGGCGGGCTGGTGATGATCGGCGGCGAGCCCGGTGTGGGCAAGACCCGGCTCAGCAAGGAGCTCGCGGCGATCGCCGCCAAGCGGGGCATGCGCGTCCTCACCGGCCACTGCTACGAGACCGCAGGCACCCCTCCATACGTTCCCTTTGTCGAAATCCTGGAGACCAGCCTGGTCGAAGCCGGCGCCCAGGGGTTCCGAGTGGCACTCGGTGAGGGCGCGGCCGAGGTGGCCCGCATCATGCCCGAGCTGCGACGAGTCTTCCCGGATCTTCCCCCACCGCTGCAACTCCCTCCCGAGCACGAGCGTCACTACCTGCTCAACAGCCTCACCGGCATCGTCACCCGTGCGGCTTCGCGCGGTCCGCTGCTGATGATCGTCGAGGATCTACATTGGGCCGACGAGCCCACCCTGCTGCTGGTGCAGAACCTCGCCGAACGGCTGGTCGACGCCCCCGTCCTGATCGTGGGCACTCATCGGGACAGCCACGTCGACATCGGCGAGCCGCTGACCCGAACCCTGGAAGCACTCCACCGGCGGCGGCTGGTCCACAGGATGGCTCTCAAGGGACTCGACCGTGAGGGCGTCCGGGCCATGCTTGTGGCCCTCGCCGGGCAGCAGTTTCCCGAAGGCCTGGTGGAGTCGATATTCGACGAGACGGAGGGCAACGCCTTCTTCGTCGAGGAGGTGTTTCGGTTCCTGGTCGAAAACGACCGGCTGTACGACCAGTCGGGCCGGTTCTTCGACGCAATCGCGCTGGGCGAGCTGGACGTGCCCGAAGGCGTGCGGCTGGTGATCGGCCGCCGCCTGGAGAACCTGAACGCCGAGGATCGTGAATCCCTGGCCGCGGCTGCGCTGATTGGCCGGTGGTTCAGTTTCAAGCTGCTCCAGGAAGTGGCCGACAGTGACGCCGACACGCTCCTTGACGGGATCGACAAAGCCGAGGCGGCCGGACTGTTGGTGCCGTCGACCGAGGCCGGCCAGGCGCGTTTCAGCTTCGCCCACGAGCTGATAAGGCAGACATTGGTGACGGGGCTGTCGCCGGCTCGACGGCAGCGAATCCATCTCCGCATCGCTGACGCGCTGGAGCGTATGCATTCGGACAACATCGACAACCGGGTCGCTGAGATCGCCCACCACCTCGCCAGCGCGGGCGAAGCCGCCGAGGCCGAGCGGACCGCGGGGTACCTGGTGCGCGCCGGCGATCGGGCGCTCGGCGCGGCAGCCTTCGAGGACGCCCTGCGGCTGTACGAGCAGGCAGTCGCGATTCTGCCCCCAGACAGTCCCGCGGGGGCCGACGCGCGGAGGCAGCTGGGTATGGCCCAGCGCTGCCTCGGGCGATGGGACGAGGCGATGGCGTCCTGGGAGCTGTGCCTGGCGACCTATGAGCGTCTCGGCGACGCCGACGCCATCGGGCTGCTCTGCCGGATCGCCGCCATTCAGCTGTCCTGGCAGGCCCGATTCCGAGACGCCCTCCACCTGGCTGCCAAGGGACTGGCGGCGCTGGGCGAGCGGTCGACTCCCGACCGTGCCCGCTTGATGTGCTTCACCGGTGGCACCATGTCGCTTGCCGGCGACGCCGCCCAGGGCGAGATGATGACCACCGAGGGAACCCGGATCGCGACCGAGCTGAACGAGCCCGGAGCGATCGCGTACGCGATGTACATCCGCACCGTGCATCTCTTCGCATCGATGCGCTACCCCGAGGCGGTCGCGGTCGGCACCGCCGCCGAGCCGCTTCAACTGGCGATCGGCAACGCCTGGGACCTGGCCAGCCTCAAGGCGCACATCGCCCAGTCGCAGCTGGGCATGGCGGCCTTCGAGGACTGCGAAGCAACCGCTGACGCACTGGCCGAGCTGGCGGGGCGGATCAGCCACCTGGGGGCTTCGATGTACGCGCCGCGCCTGCGCGCTTCGATCGCCTTCATGCGCAGCGGCGACATATCGGCCTGGCGCCGGTTCGCCGAGGCGGACCTCGACTTCATGGACAGGCACGACCTTCCCCTGATCGCGGACTGCAGCACCTATCTCGGCCTCGCCGATTTCTGGGCCGGCAGCTGGGACAGCGCCCTGGAGCTGATGAGCACCGGCGTGGCCGGCGAACGGCCGGGGGCGATCGGGGGCAACGGGGCGATCCTGGCCGTCTATCAGGCCTACGCGGGCGACCTCCACGAGGCGCTGGCCCTGGTGGACACCCACGCCGGCCGGCGGCCGGTTCATGGGGCGCTCAGCGGACGCGGCGCCTGGACCGAGCTGTTCTGCGACGTGGAGACGCTGGCCGTCGCCGGTGAGCACGCCAGGGCAGCCGAGCTCTACCCGTTATTGGCCGAGGCCCTCGCGTCCAGGGTCGTGATCAGGCCTCTTGACTCGCGCCTGATCGAAACCCTGGCCGGCATAGCCGCGGCCTCGGGCGAGGACTGGCCGGCGGCAGCTACCCATTTTGAGACGGCCATCAGGCTGGCAGCCGAACTTCCGGCAAGACTGGAGGCCGCCGACGCCCGCCGCTTCTACGCCTTGATGCTCGAGACCCAGGGAGCGCAGAGCTCACTGGAGAAGGCGCGGCAGCTCCGGGCTGAGGCGCGCGACATCTACCTGTCGATGGAGATGCCCCGCCACGCTGAGATGGTGGCGGGGCCCTAGGATCCGGCTTTAGCCTTCTCTTGAGAGCCGCGCGGCGACCAGCGCCCGCAGCGTCTCGATTTCGCGTCCGACGGTGTCCAGCTCACCCTTCAGGCGGTTGGCCTGGCGCGCCGCCTTCTCGGCGGCGACCTTGGCCTCCTCCCCGGCCGAAGCCAGGGGCGCCTCTTTGATGGTTCGCTTCAGCTGCTGAGCCAAGCGGTCGTAGGTCGGGGTGAGAAGCTCGATTCGCCTGCGCAATGCCGACACCTGTCCCGGCATCAGGACCTCATCCACTCCCCGGCTATTCACTGAACGTCGCTGTGCTCGGCTTCTGCCTCTTCGGCGGCGGGCTCCTCTTGGGAGGCCTCTGCCTCGGCTGCGGGGGCTGCATCGGCGGCGGTGGTCTCGGCAGCAGGAGCTTCGGCCACGGGAGCCGGGGCCGGCGCGGCGGCGGGAGCACCCTGGCTGACTCGAACCTGGGCGGCCCGGGGTCCCTTGGGGCTGTCCTCGACATCGAACTCGACGCGCTCGTTGCCTCGTAGTGAGTCGAAGTTTTCGATGGCGCTGCGGTGGAAGAAGTACTCCTTCCCGTCTTCAGCCGTGATGAATCCGAATCCGCGGTCGGACACGAGTTTCTTGATGGTTCCGGTGGTCATTTCTTGCTCCTCTTTCTCGAACTGGTCTGCGGGCCGGCGACGAAATGTCCGAGAAAGGCGATGAGCACCGCAGGAGTCGCCACGACGGCGACACATCTAACCATATACCCTCGGTATCGCGGTTGCCGGTCCCAGCAGGGAACCGTTCGCTTGGGGTAGGATCGCGTTGGCGCCTGTGAGTCGCCTTTGGCGGCCGGGCTGCGGGATCGCCCTGGGCGCCGCTCCTTCCACTTCAGGAGGACAAATTCTGCGCTTTCGCATAGGGCTACTGGCTGTCGTGGCTGCGTTCTCCGTGCTGTCCACTACGACCGGCCTGGGAGCCACGGCTGACTCCCTCGCCGCCCTGGCGGCGCAGCGGCAGGCCCTGCAGGCCCAGGCGAACAGCGTCCTGGGGCAGCGTCAGACCACTTTGTCGCGGCTGCTGCAGACCAAGGACCTGCTGGCCACGCTTCGAGGGCAGCTCGATCAGAACGCCTCGAAACTGGCCGAGCTGCAGTCTCAGCAGGAGGACTTGAGAGCGGGAATCGAGGCCACCAGCGCCCACATGCAGACCGACCGCGACCTGCTCGCCGGAATCGTCCGCCAGCAGTACAAGACCCGAGGCGACAGCAAGCTGTCCCAGATCCTTTTCGATTCCTCGAACCTGAGCCAGATTGTCGATCGCATCGTCGCCACAGAGGCCATCAGCAGCCGTGCCCACGACCTGATTGTCGAGCTCCGGGTGGAGCAGTCGACCCTCAACAGCCAGTCCGCCGCGCTGGCCGCAAAGCAGGCCGAGGCCAACCGGCTCAGGGATCGCCTGACGGCGCAGAAAAAGCAGGTCCAGGCGGTCGCCGCCGACTACCAAACGCAGGTCGATTCGATGGACGCCAACGCCCAGGCGCTACTGGCGCGAATCAAGGCAATCGACGCGGCAATCGCGGCCCTGACCTCGCCCCCTTCGGGGGGCCGCCAGTACACCCAGCAGCAGATCATCGCCATCATCAGGGGAGCGGCGGCCCAGTACGGCGCCAACGGCGACCAGATGGTGCGGGTCGCCCGCTGCGAGTCGAGCCTGAACCCGTACGCCTACAACCGGAGCTCTGGCGCTTCGGGTCTGTTCCAGTTCATGCCCGGCACCTTCTACGGCAACGGCGGGCACAACATCTGGGACCCCACCGACCAGTCGGATGTCGCCGCCAAGATGTTCGCGCGGGGCGACTCCGGGGCCTGGAGCTGCAAGTAGGTCGCCGCCTGAGCGCATCATTGGGGAATGCGCCTGAGGGAGGACTGACCACATGACAGAAGTCACCACCAAACCCGCCGCGATCGCCAGCCCGCAGTGGCGGCAGCAGGTCGACCAGGACATCGCCAAACTGGGGGCGCACGCCACCGAGTGGGCGCGGCTTGGCATTCGCCGCAAGATCGAGCTTCTCCATGGTCTGCGCGACCGGACAGCCGCCCAGGCGGACCGTTGGGTGGAGCTGGCGACCGAGGCCAAGGGGATCCCGGCTGGTTCGCCGCTCGCCGGCGAAGAGTGGACATCCGGTCCATGGGCTCTGCTCTACGGCGTCAACAGGCTGGCTGAGACGCTGTCGGGGATCGAGAAGACGGGCATGGTTCCGCTTTCTCAGAGCGCCGTGCGAACCCGGCCCGACGGCCAGGTGGTGGTAGATGTCTTTCCCCAGAGTGCCTACGACTCCCTTCTCCTGAGCGGCATTCGCGCCGAAGTCTGGATGCAGCCGGGGGTGACCGCGGGAAACCTGCGGGAGACGATGGGCGCTTTCTACCGCCAGAAGGAGCCGGCGGGCGCGGTATCCCTTGTCCTGGGGGCCGGCAACATCGCCTCCATTGCGCCCCTGGACGTGGTCTACAAGCTCTACGCCGAGGGCAGCGTCTGCCTGCTCAAGATGAACCCCGTCAACGACTACCTGGGGCCGGTCCTGGAGGCCGCTTTCGCGGAATTCATCGAAGCGGGCTACCTGGCCACGGTCTACGGCGGCGCTGACGTGGGGGCATACGTGGCCGACCACCCCGGCGTCGACGAGATCCACATCACCGGGAGCGCGCGCACGCACGACGCGATCTACTTCGGCGGCGGGCCTGAGGGAGAACGGCGCAAGCGCGAAAACCAGCCTCTCACCACCAAGCGGATGACCAGCGAGCTCGGCAACGTCAGCCCGACCATCGTCGTGCCCGGCCCGTGGAGCGAGGCCGACATCCGTTTCCAGGCGGCGCACATCGCGACCCAGAAGATGCACAACGGCGGCTTCAACTGCATCGCCGCCCAGGTGCTGATCCTGCCTTCAAGCTGGGACCGCGGGGCAGCGCTGGTGCATGCGGTCGAGGACATCCTCAAGGCCACTCCGGCGCGCCTCCCCTACTACCCGGGAGCCGGGGATCGTGAGCGGACGCTGCTCGCCGCCCACCCCGACGCCGACCTCATCGACGCCGGCGGTCCAGACGCCATCCCGCGTGCCGTGATCACGGGCATCGACAGCTCAGCCGGCGACGAGGTCTGCTTCCGGACCGAGGCCTTCTCGGCGGTGCTGGCGGTGACATCGCTGCCAGGCGACGACCCCGGCGACTACCTGGAGAGCGCCGTGGAGTTCGCCAACACGCGGCTTTGGGGAACGCTGGGCGCCAACATCCTGATCCACCCGGCCACCATCAAGGCGCTGGGCGATAGATTCGAAGACGCCCTCGCCGCCCTCCACTACGGATGCATCGCTGTCAACTCGTGGACCGGCGTCGGCTTCCTGCTGGCACAGGCCACCTGGGGCGCCTTCCCGGGACACACCCCGGACGACATTCAGAGCGGGATCGGCGTGGTGCACAACTCCCTGCTCTTCGACAAGGCTCAGAAGAGCGTCGTCTACCAGCCGTTCTATCCATTCCCGCGCGGCCTGCGCCACGGCCAGACGGCGATGCTGCCGAATCCGCCGTGGTTCATCACCAACAAGCGCGCGGACAAGATAGCCAAGAACCTGGTCGCTTTCGAGGCGCAGCCAAGTCCCCTGCGCCTGGCGCCAATTTTTTCGGAGGCGCTGAGGGGCTAGCCCGCGGCCTCGCCTAAGTGGAGGTGGCGGCGCTGACCGTGAAGCCGTAGACGCCGAGGTAGCGAATCGGATCTGCCTGCGCCGCCGGGACCCTCACCGCGATCTCGTACAGCGTCCGGTAGGTGACCGAACGGTAGGAGCCGGGAGGGACCAGGGTGCCGAGGTTGGCGCGGTCTCCGTCCTGCTGGTAGATCTTCCCGCCCGCTGCCGTCTCCTTGAGCGTCTCTGAGACCACACAGAACTGCACCCCGCCCCCACCGGCGACGGCGTAGGCGGCCCTGATCGAGTCGTCGACGCTGAACTGATCGCTGCTCGCGGACCCGCCGGAAGCGATGCTGGCAGTGTGGGCTTTGAGCTGGCTCAGCCACGACGCCATGTTGGTCCCCGGCTCGAAAGGCTTCAGGTTGGGGTCGTTGAGGTAGTCTCCCCCGGAGCTCGCCAGCGTCATCAGGCCCGCGGTCCGGGTGCAGATCTCCGATGGTCGAACACGGAGCTTGGTGGAGTCGGTGAGCACCGCCGCCTGCTGCCGGGCGTCGGTGCCGATGGTCGGCAGGGCGACCCCCGCGTCGATGGGAAAGAGCGCATGCAGCTTCCAGCCGTCACCAGGCCCGCGCTGAACGAAGAGGGCGACCTCGAGGCCGTTTGTCAGCTTCAGCGTCACCGACGAGAGCCCGAAAGTCGCGACGAACTTGGCCGGGTAGGTCAGCTGCGGCGCGACGAACACGTTGACGTCGCTGACCTTCAGGTCGGCCACGTCAGGGACCTGCAGAACCGAATTTGTCAGGATCTGCGCCTTCTGGAAGGTTGCGTCGGGATCCTCGGCGAGCTGGTCGATAGTCGCGTTGTCGCCCACGTTGAGGATCTTGGGCAGCTGGACCTGGGCGATCTTCAGGGCCACCGCGGGAGTCACCAGAGAGGTGGTGCGGATGGCCTGCGTGGTGGACGACCCGCAGCCCGCGATCACCAACGCGCAGGTGATGAGAAGCGCTTTCCTCAAAGCGGAGAGCTGCGCGCGACGTGGTCCCTCATTGCGCCTTAAATGATGGACGGTTTTTAGTGAGCTCTCAGCCGACCGATCGGCCCACCGCGGTAGCACCCAACGACGTACGATCGTGTGGCGATGGCTGTGTCGCTTCCGTTGCTGGAGTATGTCGGCCGTCCGTTCCTGCAGAGGTTGTCCGAAGCCAGCCGCCACAGGCTCCTCCGCAAGAGTGTCGTTGTCCGCTATCAGCCGGGAGAGATCGTCTACCAGCCTGGAGACCCCGACCGGGTCGAGGTACTGGAGAGCGGCTTTGCCCGCCTCTATCTCTCCTCGCCGGACGGACGGGAGACAACGGTCAGGTACATGCGCGCCGGCGACCTGGTTGGCAGCCTGCTGGTGATGGGCCTGGGCTTTGAAGGATCCATGCAGATCATCGTGCGCAGCAGCGGAATTCGATTGGACCTCGCCAGTCTCCGGGATCAGCTCGAGGTCGACCCTGAGCTCGCGGATGCCCTGGCCGCAGACCTGGCCTGCCGGTACTCGCACACCGTTCGCGCCATGGCGGTGCAATCGTTTGGGTCAATCATCCAGCGCATCGCCTTCGACCTTCTCGACCGGTCCTGCCGGGAGCAGCTCGCCTCGAAGGACCTGCGGGCGCGCATCTCGCACGAAGAGCTGGCCAACAGCATCGGATCGGTTCGACAGGTGGTCAGTCGCGGTCTCGCCGAGCTACGACGTGAGGGTCTCATCGACACCGGGCATCGGCGCATACAAGTCCTGGACCCAATCGGGCTGGAGGCGCTGGCGCAGTCCGTCCTCAGCTGACCTCGACCCGGCTGGGTCAGGTTACGAACTTATCGAATCCCAGGGCTGACACGTCTGGATGGGCCTTCATCGCTTCCAAGAGGGAAGCGCCATCGAACTCCCGGACGTCGTACTGGCACACGGCCACGGCGGGGAAGCTCTTGATGACTGCGCCGACCAGGCGCTCGAAGACCAGCATCTGCTGCACCGTCGCGAAGCTTGACTTGACGCAGGCCATGTCACCGACGATCCGAACCACCGGCGGATGGGTGCCGTGGGAGAGAGCGTCCCAGATCGACTGGTTCCAGAATGCCAGGGCCTCCTCCACAGTCCGGCCGGGCGCGGGGGCAGTGACGAACAGGCCGCGACGCCTGGCTTCGGCCAGCTCGGCCGTGAGGCCTTCCTCAAGCGCCTCGACGTACCGGTCGAGAACCTCCCCTGATGCGATCAGGAAGCACGGCTGGCCGGAGGACAGCCCCTCGCGGAGGAACGGCGCCGCGATGCGAAGTCGGCCTTCCTCGGTCGAGTAGTACGTCGCCAGGTGCATGCCCCCTTGCACCAGGACCCCCGATAGGTCTACCAGCGCCGCAGCCGACCCTTGTCCGATAACGTCATCGTCCAAACTGCCTACCCCAAACGCCACGATACACCAGCGTCCCGGCGTTGGATGAAGCAGTCGACTTAGCGCATCTGCTCGTCTGGCTTCGGGATCCTAGCGCCTATCAGCGGAAGGCCGGCCGACCCATCCGCGACGCTTACCGCCAGCCAAGCTCCGGCGCGATTTGGCTGATGACCGCATCGAGGACGTGGGCGCAGTAATCCACACCGAGCTGATTGGGTATGGTCAGCAGCAGGGTGTCAGCCGCGGCGATCGCCTCATCCTCTGCCAGTTGCTTGACCAGCTGATCCGGCTCAGCGGCGTAGGTCTTGCCGAAGCGCGCCGTGCCACCGTCGAGGTACCCAACCTGG